>Ga0079226_10001509_pt1 | contig 17835 bp, 18 predicted proteins | sample Poulit2014_FD_76345 | JGI IMG/M metagenome (GOLD analysis project Ga0079226, IMG submission 76345) | Agricultural soil microbial communities from Georgia to study Nitrogen management - Poultry litter 2014 | ecosystem: Environmental > Terrestrial > Soil > Agricultural land | place: USA: Georgia...
TAGACGATTATCGCAAATCAAGGTAGTTCCGCATCCGAAGTTGATTTTAATTGGACGATTAGGCGTCATCAAAGCAGTTCCGCATCCGAATTCGAATTTAATTAGATGATTAGGCGTCATCAAGGCAGTTCCGCATCCGACCTCGAATTTAATTAGACGATTATCGCTAATCAAAGCAGTTCCGGCCCCGAATTCGATTTTAATTAGACGATTAGGCGTAATCAAAGCAGTTCCGGCCCCCAATTCGAATTTAATTAGATGATTAGCCACCAATTGTGCACGATGGGATGGTTTTCTACATGGTGCACTTTTCTTGTGTTTGAAATACATAAATCTATCAATCTTTTAAATTTGTCTGTTTAAAAACAAAATATCCCGTCCATACTACAGAATACAATAATCAAAAAGGTGTGAATGAAAAAATGAAAAAATGGACGATACGGACTCTTATATTCTTTGTATTATTATTCGGTTTACAAGGTTTGCATGTGCACGGAAAACAACAACAAATGGAAGAGCATATGGAAACATTCGAAGTGATTCCTGATGAAGCGATTCGTCTACGGATTTTAGCCCATAGTGACGAGGAAAAAGATCAAGAAATGAAACAGCGGATTCGTGATGAAGTGAGTGCGGAAATAACCCAGTGGGTCCATCATATGACAGATATTGAAGAAGCAAGAGAACGCATCGCTAGTGGGGTGACTGAAATTCAAGCGATTGCTCAATCTGTATTAGATGAAGAAGGGGACAACCTTCAAGCATCCGTTGATTACAATAACAATGTTGCATTTCCCCATAAACTTTATGGCGAATATGTGTATCCAGCGGGAGAATATGAAGCGGTTCTTATAACGATTGGTGAAGGAGAAGGAGCCAATTGGTGGTGTGTGTTATTTCCACCGTTATGCTTTCTAGACTTTTCCAACTCTATGACTCTCGCAAATCACGGAGAAGACATGGTCGAACCTCAAGAAGAAGAGGTAGAAATTAAATTTTTCCTTTTTGAATGGCTTGGCTGGTCATAGTTTACCAGAGTTGCTCATAGACTAGCACAAACAAGGAAAGTAGGGGAAATTATGGAACTCATTGAAGCGAAAATAGCGGACCCGCAAAAAGTTCAACAGTTTTTAATGACGAATGAAAGCATTCAGTCGGAGCAATTATTGAAAAAAGGGTTTGTTGTGGAAATCAACAAAGATATTAAAGGATGCTTCATCATCGATTATATCGATCCTGAAACTTATTGGTTACGGCAACTGTACATGAATCAGGAGGAAATGTTTTCTCTTCCCCTCCTGATCGACTCTATTATTCAACATGGCAAGGAAAAAGGTATCCGTAGTGTATATGTGCACAGTCATCAACAGGTTGTGGATGAATTGCTATCAACTCTTGATTTTCACCCGCAAAGCGCACCACGACACATAAAAGACGGTGTTATTCAGCGAGGGAAATGGTGGGTATATACTATTTAGATATAAGTTATACACAAAAGCCATAATAAGTTGTGCATAACATGTGGGCATTTTGTGTATACTAGCACCGGAAAAATTAAAAATTCTTTAGTTACGCACAAAACTCATACACACCCTGTGGACAATTCCTATCCACAGGGTGTTTGCTGGTTATTCAAAAATATTTGTAGGATAAATTTCTTGTAGAGATGTGACAGCTTTAGTATGGTAAGTAGATGAATAAGAGTCGATACACTTACAGAAGAGGTACGAAAAAATGATGCATACAAAAGAATGGACACTCATGGATATAACAAATAAAGATGCGCAACTACAGGAGATTGCAGCAGTTTTGCGCTCTGGGGAAGTAGTCGCTTTTCCAACAGAGACGGTTTATGGATTAGGGGCTGATGCAACAAATGCTGAAGCGGTAGCGAAAATTTTTCAGTCAAAGGGTCGGCCTCAAGACAATCCACTCATTGCCCATGTAGCAACTAGAAAAGATGTACATAGGCTTTCGAAAAGTTATCCACATTATGTGGATAACTTAATGGATGCTTTTTCACCTGGCCCAATAACATACATTTTACCAAGCAATGGAACATGTGCAGAAAATGTGACTGCTGGACTAGAAACCATTGGAGTACGTATCCCGTCCCACCCAGTGGCACAAGCGATTTTACGAGCCTGTGATTTTCCTATTGCAGCTCCAAGTGCAAATATTTCTGGAAAACCAAGTCCAACAACGGCAGCACATGTGAAAGATGATTTGTTCGGAAAAATTGCTGGAATTGTTGACGCGGGACAAACAGGCGTGGGTATGGAATCGACGATTGTGGATTGTACGAAAGATGTTCCAGTCATTTTACGTCCTGGTGGTATTACAAAAGAAGATATTCAAGCCTGTATTGGAGACGTACTCGATCATACGCCCTCAGATGATTTTTTAGAAAAACCTGCAGCACCGGGAATGAAATATACCCATTATGCGCCAGAAATTCCCTTAGTGCTCGTTCATGGAGACGCATCACACATGCAGCACGTTATTGATACGTACAAACGAGAAGGGAAACTTGTTGGTGTACTTGCTCGCTCCTCTATGGAAGAAAAATTGTCAGCAGACGTATTTGTTTCCCTTGGTTCGTCTCTTACAGAAGTAGCAGTTCATTTATATGATCGTTTACGTAGTTTTTCAAAAGGAACTATGGACGTAATTGTTTGTGAAACGTTTGAGAAAAAAGATGTCGGGGTAGCTATTATGAATCGTTTAGAAAAGGCAGCTACAAAAGTAATAAAGTAATAACCTGTCCGCATACAACCTCCTCCACATGCATACATTCAAGTAGCATGTCCGAGGAGGTTTTTTAATGGATCTTGTACACATTGCGCCATTTCTAATTATGGGAATTGCTCTAGGGATGGATGTCTTTTCCGTAAGTCTAGGGCTTGGAATGAACGATATTTCTCTCAGGCAAATGGTCTGGGTAGGAATTGTTTTTGGTATGTTTCACATTGTTATGCCTTTTATCGGAATGTTTTTTGGAAACATTCTTTCCCAAGAAATTCATATGTTAACGGATTTGATTGGTGGACTCATACTTGTTGGAATCGGTACCCATATGTTTTTCTCCGCAATGCATCCAGAAAGATTTACCTCTGTTCCTTCCATGGGAATTGGACTACTCATTCTAGCATTAACAGTGAGTATTGATAGTTTTAGTATAGGGATTAGCTTCGGGATGGTCGGAATGAACGTTATTTGGATCATTTTATATATCGGATGTTTAAGCACCTGCCTAGCTTGGATCGGTATGTTAATTGGAAAAAAAGCGACCACTTTCCTAGGCGCCTATAGTGAGCTGTTAGGTGGAAGCATTCTAGTCTCCTTTGGAATTTATATTATATTTACGTAAATATCGCGGAGGATCATTAGCTGTAGATGTTATTAAATAAAGCCCTTGTTCCTTTGGAAGTTACAGCGAATCATAGTAACTCCTGTCTCAACTCCATAATTAATTAAACGAATCTAGTGAATCCTCCCAACTCCTCCCCTCCAAATTCTCCAATCTTTTGACGACACCTATTTTCCTACTAAAGCTGTACCTTTCTTTATAAACCCTAGTAGCTACCACCTCCTTCTCTCAACAGAATCGTTATCCACTAGGGTGGGTATGTGTTATATTAGGGGAGGAAGTCAATTTTTTGGAGGGAAATCATGAATATTTTATTTGTGTGTACTGGTAATACGTGTCGTAGTCCAATGGCGGCAGCTTTGCTTAAAAATAAACGACCTGCTTATCATGTGAAATCTGCAGGTATTTTTGCTAATGAAAATTTAGAGCCAAATAGACATGCTGTTCGTGCTTTGTATCAATATGATATTCAACTTTCTCATCAATCCACTCAAATAACCGAAAAACTTCTCAACTGGGCGGATCTTGTACTAACAATGACAACGAATCATGTGCAAACGCTCATTATGGAATACCCTCAATTTCAAGAAAAATATTATACGCTAAAGGAATTCGCATTAGGAGCCGATAATAAAGTATGGAAAGAACTTCAAGGCGCATATGGACGTATTCAAGAGAAACAAACGAATATTATCCAAAAATATCAACTTCAGCTTGATCAACATGAGCTAAAGGAACGAATGCTTCAAGAATGCGAAGAAGACGTGTTGAAGATTCGACAACTTGAGTCGGAAATGGTGGACTACAATATATCGGATCCTTTTGGCGGTTCATTAGAAGTGTATGAAGAAACATTGGCTGAACTAAATCGATATATTGATCAAACCATTGAGAAAATAGAAACAGATTGAGGGGAAAAGTATGGAAAAAAAGTATCGATTTAGTTTACGTTGGAAGTTAGTTATTTTAGTGACAGTTTTGGCAATTATTACGTATTCATTTAGTGCTCTTTTTATTTATGTAATTTATGATATTGTTAAAGATTTTTGGGCAATTTCGGAAAGATGGTTCACAATTCTCACATTAGGATTAGGAATTTTTTGGTCAGGTGTGCTCGCCTTCTTTTTGGCACGTATTATTACGAAACCACTGGTGAACCTAGAAAAAGTTGCCTCCAAAGCAGCCCAAGGAGACTTAAGTCAGCACGTACATATTCCGAAATCTGATGACGAAATTAAAGCTCTCAGTGTAGCAGTGTGTACAATGCTTGAAAATTTACAATCGATTGTTCATAACATAGATCAGCACTTTGAGTCTGCTAATCAAACCGTTGTACATATGCGCAAGGCTTCAGAAAATTCTAGAGAGCATGCATCCCTTATTCAGTCCTCTACAGACGATATTTCAAAAGGGGCAGAAAGTTCTGCTGACGCTATCCAGCAAACGGCTGAGGCTATTGAAGAAGCGACAGCTCTAGCTCAAGAAGTACAAAGGAAAGCAACGCAATCTCAAGATAAATCATCTGCTATGATTGACGTCCTTCATTCAAGCAAACAAGTTGTTAATCGGTTAGTGGAAGGTATTCAAACGTTAGCTAACGATCAACAAGCATCCTTAGAAGATGTAGACCACCTAAAACAAAATGCCCTCCAAGTCGAAACAATTATTTCTATGGTTGGAGATATTGCAGAGCAAACAAACTTGCTAGCCTTAAACGCATCCATTGAAGCCGCTCGTGCTGGAGAACATGGGAAAGGATTCGCAGTAGTTGCTGAGGAAATTAGAAAATTAGCTGACCAGAGTGCTAAGGCCGTATCGGAAATTTCTGGGCTTATTACAGCAATTCAATCGGACGTTACAAATGTAGTGAATCAAATCAACACGAACGTAAATTATGCAACAAAAGAAGCTTCAACAGGCGAAGAAACAAACGAAGCCATTGAACAAATTTCAGGATCTGTCACAGAGGTCGCTGCAGAAATTGAAATGATTTCTAATCTTGTAAATCGTCAGCTTTCGTCTATACAATTAACCGTTCAACAATCTCAAGAAGTTGCAGCCATTGCTGAAGAAACGTCTGCTGCAACAGAAGAAGTGAATGCATCTGTTACGGAACAATCTGGCACGATTGAGCAAGTTGATCAATTGGCACATGAATTAGAAGAACAGACAAATGCTCTAAAACAACAAATTGATCAATTTAAAATAACAGAATCCGCGTAAGACTAAATTGTCTAGAAGGTTTCAGGAGGCCGTTGCATTAAAGGATTCATCCGTTCATAGCATTTCATTCGGAAAAAGAAGCTTTTGTGCGTATAATAAAAGCTAGAAGATATTTTCAAATGTATGAACAAGGAGCGATGAAGAGATGAAAGTAATTATTACTGCCGACCATGCAGGAGTTGTCCTTCGGAGTGAAGTAAAAGCTTTGCTAGAAGAAAAGGGAATTCCATATGAAGATGCTGGAGTAGAAGGAACATGTTCTGTTGACTATCCAGACTATTCCTTATCAGCAGCAAAACGTATTGCAGCTGGGGAATTTGATCGGGGGATTTTTATTTGTGGAACGGGTATTGGGATGTCCATCGCTGCCAATAAAGTAAAAGGAATTCGTTGTGCTCTTGTACATGATGTATATAGCGCAGAAATGACCCGTCTTCACAACGATTCCAACGTAATTGCATTAGGAGAACGTGTCATTGGGCCTGGACTTGCCCGTGAAATCGTCGAAACATGGCTAGACACCTCATTTGAAGGCGGTAGACACAATCGTAGAGTTGAGAAAATTACTACGTATGAAGAAGAACAATAAAGGTTAGCAAAACAGAAGGAAGTGAGAACAGATGGAGCACATTCTTACAGACGTCACGACATCCATGGACGCAGTGGTAGAGGAATGGATTCAAAAAGAATACTTGAAACCAGGAGATGTATTTGTCGTTGGTTGTTCAACAAGTGAAGTAGCTGGTGAACATATTGGCACATCTGGAAGCGAACAAGTAGCTTCTCATATTTTCACCTCTCTTCAAAAATTACAAGAACAAACAGGAGTTCATATAGCTTTTCAATGTTGCGAGCATTTAAACCGAGGGATTGTTATGACGAGAGAAGCAGCTGAGAAATTTGGTTATACCGAAGTAAGTGTAATTCCAGCAAGAGATGCAGGCGGATCCATGGCAACACACGCTTATAATCAGCTAGAAAACCCTGTTGTTGTAGAAGAAATCGAAGCTCGAGCTGGCATAGATATAGGTGAAACAATGATTGGAATGCATTTGAAGAAAGTGGCTGTCCCACTCCGAATGAAACAAACTCACATCGCGTCTGCACGCATTACAGCCGCATTCACGCGACCGAAGTTAATTGGTGGAGAGCGGGCAGTATACAGACTAAAATAAAGATGAAATACAGAGCGATTCCGATAAAAAGGAGTCGTTCTGTGTGCAATCATATATGTATCATATTGTCTAAATGACCTAGAGGAGGAAAGAACATATGGACCACATTTCAACACAAGACAAAGAAATTTACGATGCAATACAAGCAGAAAAGAAACGTCAGCACGATAAAATTGAGCTCATTGCATCAGAGAACTTCGTATCAGAAGCAGTTATGGAAGCAATGGGATCTGTATTAACGAATAAATATGCTGAAGGATATCCGGGCAAACGTTATTACGGGGGATGTGAACATGTAGACGTTGTTGAAAACTTAGCTCGTGATCGTGCAAAGGAATTATTTGACGCAGAACATGTGAACGTTCAACCGCACTCAGGTGCCCAAGCGAACATGGCAGTGTATTTCACAATTTTAGAACCAGGTGACACGGTTTTAGGAATGAACTTAAGTCATGGTGGACATTTAACACATGGAAGTCCTGTGAACTTTAGTGGCTTGTTATACAACTTTGTTGATTACGGAGTCGATCAAGAAACGGAACAAATTGATTATGACGACGTTCTCGCTCAAGCGAAAGAAGTAAAACCAAAATTAATCGTTGCGGGAGCAAGTGCATATTCCCGACCAATCGACTTTAAAAAGTTTCGTGCAATTGCCGATGAGGTAGGCGCATATTTCTTGGTAGATATGGCTCATATTGCTGGACTTGTAGCAACAGGACATCATATGAATCCTGTACCATACAGTGATTTTGTCACAACAACTACACATAAAACATTACGCGGACCTCGTGGTGGAATGATTTTATGTAAAGAAAAGTATGCCAAAGCTATTGATAAAACGGTCTTCCCAGGAATGCAAGGTGGACCACTCATGCATATTATTGCCGCAAAAGCAGTGTCATTTAAAGAAGCTCTTTCAGAAGACTTTAAAGATTACTCTGCAAAAGTCATTGAAAATGCAAAAACACTTAGCAGTGCTCTTGAAGAAGAGGGCTTGCGCATTGTATCAGGCGGAACAGATAACCACCTCATGCTTGTTGACGTAAAGCAATTAGGTCTCACAGGTAAAATTGCGGAAGAAGTGTTAGATGAAATCGGTATTACAACAAACAAAAATACCATTCCATTTGATACAGAAAATCCATTTATTACAAGTGGATTAAGAATCGGAACGGCAGCAGTAACCACACGCGGTTTTGGCGAGAAAGAAATTAAAGAAATCGCATCAATCATGGCACAAACATTAAAAAATCACGACAATAAAGACGTACTTAATGAAGCCGCAGCACGTGTAAATGAGCTGACAAAAGGCTTTGTATTGTACGCGTAAATGAAAAGACTGTCCCGTCTAATGATTGGACAGTCTTTTCCAATGTAATTAAGCGAATGAATGTCATAATGGCCAAAATAAGCTACCTGCGTAAAAGTAGCCGCCTAGAGCCCAAGCTAATTACACTTACCATGAATATTCGGATTTTCTTTTGTGATTCATGTATTATGAAATGCACTCATGTCTAAAACTTTCAAAAAAATACAGATAAAAAGTGTGTGTTCTACATAATGTAACATAGAGTAATCGGTCAAATTCATTATATCTATGAAAACAGTTTACAACACACGTATATGTTTAGTACAATTCGAGAGATATGAATTATTTAAAAGGAGTGAATTTGGACATGTCAAACGTACACGTACTTGATCATCCACTAATTCAACACAAACTAACATATATTCGAGATAAAAATACAGGAACGAAAGAATTTCGCGAACTTGTAGATGAAGTCGCTATGCTCATGGCTTTTGAAATTACTCGTAACTTACCATTGCAAGAAAAAACAATCGAAACACCAGTAACAAAAGCAACAACCCATGTATTATCAGGAAAGAAAATTGGTTTAATTCCTATTTTAAGAGCAGGATTAGGAATGGTTGACGGCATGTTAAACCTTCTTCCAGCAGCACGTGTGGGCCATGTTGGACTTTACCGTGACCCAGAAACCTTACAACCAGTAGAGTATTATATTAAATTACCAAAAGATATTTCTGAGCGTGAACTCATTGTCATGGATCCAATGTTAGCAACAGGTGGATCAGCAAACGAAACAATCCATTCACTGAAAAAACGAGGAGCAAAAAATATTCGTTTAATGTGCTTAGTTGCGGCTCCTGAAGGAATTGAACTCATTAAAAATGACCACCCAGATGTAGACATTTACTTAGGTGCACTTGATGAGCGTCTCAATGAACACGGATATATCGTACCAGGGCTCGGGGACGCTGGAGACCGTTTGTTTGGCACGAAGTAAGCATGCAAAAGGGAGGTAGAACAATGGATCAGCGGATAAAAGTGCTCACAATTTTTGGCACAAGGCCTGAAGCGGTGAAAATGGCACCACTCGTTCAAGCGTTGGAAAATCGTTCTGAAAAAATCGAATCAATCGTTGCTGTCACCGCTCAGCATCGGGAAATGTTGGATCAAGTCCTGGATGTTTTTCATATCCAACCGGATTTTGATATGAATATTATGAAAAAAGGGCAAACCCTTGCGGAAATTACGACTCGAGCCCTAGAAGGACTTGACCACATTATGAAAGAAGTGCAACCAGATATTGTACTTGTACACGGGGATCCAACGACAACATTTACTGCCTCTTTAGCGGCTTTTTACAATCAGATTGATATTGGCCATGTGGAAGCAGGTTTGCGAACGTGGAATAAATATTCTCCATATCCAGAAGAAATAAACCGCCAACTTGTAGGGATTATGGCAGATATTCATTTTGCACCAACAGAACAAGCCCGCAAGCATTTGCTTTCTGAAAATAAAGATGAACAGAGCATTTTCGTGACAGGCAATACAGCCATTGATGCACTTCAAACGACCGTGCGGGAAGATTATGCTCACCCACTACTTGATCGAATAAAGGACAAACGTCTCATACTTGTGACAGCACATCGAAGGGAAAATGTAGGCGAAAATATGGAGCACATGTTTCGCGCAATCAAACGTCTCGTAGAAGCCCATGAAGATGTTCATGTCATTTATCCAGTCCATTTAAATCCAGCTGTTCGGGAAATTGCTGAGCGTATTTTAGGGGATGACGAGCGCATTCAGTTAATTGAACCGTTACATGTGATTGATTTTCATAACTTCTTGGCAGCATCCTATTTAATTTTAACGGATTCAGGTGGAATTCAGGAAGAAGCTCCATCTCTTGGAGTCCCTGTTCTTGTCCTTAGGGATACGACTGAGCGACCAGAAGGAATTGAAGCTGGCACATTAAAACTTGTTGGAACCGATGAAGAAACAATTTATCAAACCGCAGATGCGTTGTTAACAGATGATTCCTTATATGAACAGATGGCTCAAGCGCATAACCCATACGGAGACGGGAAGAGCGCCGAGCGAATTGTAGATTACGTGCTAGATTACTTTGCAAAAAAGCAACAAAATAAATAAGTGAATGTCAAGGAGTAGCCGTGCAATGGATGAAATTCACTCCCAGACATAACACATTGTCAGCATGCTCGCGTATCATTTACGAGCATGCTTTTTTCACGTAAGCGAATCAATTTCATAATACATTAATCGCAAAGAAAATCCGAACATTCATATTAAATGGAGTTAGCTTGGAATCTAGGCGGATGCTTTTGAGCGGGCAGCTACTCTAGCCTCCTCGATACTAAGGAAGGTCGACTAAAACCGGCCTTTGCGGCCAACATCGACATACCCTTTGCCAAGGCAGGGTCTCAACGAGGCTTTTTCTCCCGCAGGAGTCATCCGCCTAGATTCCAAGCTATCATATTCACGTTACACAACCGAATGATAATGTTAATTTTTGTTTTATTGTTCGGATTTTCTACTCAAATAAGCAATTATGAAATTCACTAAAGCCCATGTTGTTAAAAAGTTTTAAAAGGAATGTATGAAATTGCCATTTCTTCAAACCCTAAACAAAGATGCAGGGGGTGTGAATGATGGGTAAATATATAATTCTTTTTGCATGCGTATGGATATGGATAATCGTACCAAACGTAGGAGAGGCATCCGTTTTTGAGGAACAAACGGTTATTATAGAAGTCGAAGGAGATCCTCATGAACAAGCGGAAAAAATGAAAAAGCTAGATCCTTTTGTAGAAGTGATTACCGTTTATGACACGCTTCTGCAAGGGGTTGCCATTAATGGAAAACCACAGACATTGCGGAAATTATTTGCTTCTCCTTTTGTCCGTGCCATCCATCCGACGCAAACATATGAAGCCATCTATATCGATCCTACGTTTTCAGAAGACGCAGTGTTGCCTAGTGACGTCCATACAACCTCTTATACGGGAAAAGGAGTGAAAATCGGTGTGGTGGACACTGGAATCGACTACACCCATCCAGATTTGCGTGCAAACTATCAAGGGGGCTATGATGTAGTCGATTTTGATGATGATCCTATGGAAACGCATGAAGACACAGGGATACCGACGAACCACGGAACACATGTGGCAGGGATCATTGCGGCAAATGGAGAGCTTACCGGTGTTGCACCTGACGCACAATTATATGCATATCGAGCGCTAGGACCGGGTGGACAAGGTACATCTATTCAAGTGATTGCTGCAATGGAAGCAGCTGTAAAGGATGAAGTAGATATCATTAATTTATCCCTTGGAAACACGATTAATGGCCCAGATTTTCCAACAAGTCTTGCAGTAAATAAAGCAGAAGAGTTAGGTGTTATGACGGTCATTGCTAATGGGAATACGGGGCCAGAACATTGGACCATTGGCTCTCCTGCAACCGCCTCTCAAACATTGTCCGTTGGCGCACTAGATAACGCACATCACATAGCTTCTTTATATGACCCTACACATAAAAAAACCATCCACATGCAAAAAATGATCGGATCCATTCCTTGGAATGTAACAAAAGACTATCCCGTACAACCGGAGGAAGAAGAGGATCTCTACGGGACAATCGTTTTAGCGAAAAGAGATGACATACCTTTTACGGAAAAAGCCCGCATTGCTCAAGAAGCAGGAGCAGTTGCCTTGATTATTTATGACGACACGTCTGAAGATAATTTTCAAGGAGCGATTGATCTTACAGACGAGCCTATCCATATTCCTGTCGTCTCCATATCAAAAAAAGATGCAGAACACTTCCTACAAACATCCTCGTTGATTGAAACAATATATACCGAGGTACCAGAACGTGTGGCAACATTTAGTTCTAGAGGCCCGGTTACACTGGACTGGACGATTAAGCCAGACGTTATAGCACCAGGTGCCCGCATTATTAGCACGGTCCCTGGAGGATATGCTGAGTTTCAAGGGACAAGTATGGCAGCGCCTCATGTTACTGGTGGGCTTGCACTTTTAAAAGAAGCCCATCCAACATGGACACAAGCCCAACTTAAAGCCGCCTTGCAAACGACGGCGACGCTTGTGAAAGCTGAAGAAAGCACCCCTTTTTTACCCATCGAACAAGGTATGGGAAACATGAATATTGAAGAAGCTCTTCATACACCGACAATCATTCATGAGCCACTACTCTCTTTTGGCATGTTTAAAGGTTTTAAAGATACACATACAACGACTATCGCCATCGAAAACGTATCGAAAACGTCGCTAACGTATCATTTTAGTGTACCTAAACAAGTAAAAGGGGTGCACTGGAGGGTTCCAATGAGTGTTCCTTTAAAACCCGGAGAGAAAAAGGAACTGAACATTCAACTAGACGTCATACAACTTGCTGAGAAAGGAATGCACCAAGGGTATCTTACACTGCATGAAGGTGAGCAAACCTATCATCTTCCGTACTTGTTCGTTGTTGAGGAAGCGGATCAACCGACTTCCATGGGATTTGATCTATATCCCAGTCCATGGGAAGAAAAAATGTTCTCCTATCAAATGTATCTTACCGAACAAATAGACACATGTATTGTCGAATTGTATGACCCTACAACACTTATCCATCAAGGAACATTACTAGAGACGGAGCAATTAACAATTGGTATGAATGAAGGAACACTTGAAAAAGAAGATGTCCCCTTTGAAGGAACATTTATCGCTGTCATTCAGATGCAACGAACTACTGGAGAAATCACACAAGAAATTGTCCCTCTTACAATTGATCAGGAGGAATAACGTGGATTTCTTACGGTGCATGAATTTTATTATTCATATGTTATGCGACGATTCTACCATTTGTAGATCCGCTAAGTCGTTTCGAAAAAACACGGGGTAGTGAAGCAACTATTTTTTTCATTATGAAATGGATGCATTGTGACAAAGAAATGATTTTGTTCACAAAAATGTCAATCCTTTTTGATGGAATTTCTACTATACTATACGGAGGCTTTCAAACACACGAATGTAAATCGATTCCTATGAAGTATTAGGGACGTAGAATCATGGGGTGTTTCCTAGTAAAAAATGCTCTATGAAAGGATTGTTCGATGGTAGATAAACTTATATAAAGCATGTTAGTTACTAATTGACAACATTCATTGGCTATTGTAAACTTATCTAGTGGAATGTCGAGATTTAATTTGAGGTTTTTGTTTATATTTTTTGCAGAAAATGATAAACATTTGTTAAGGAAAAAGACTTTCGACAATCGAGATTCGTTTTGAACCGGAACATAAGGAGAAGCTAAAAAATGCAAGAATTCGATGAGCTTGTCGCTAGACAGAAAAAGTGGATGCTTTATATATTAGCACTTTTCATAGTACTAGCAGCAGCACTACCTGAGCAGCGTCCATTGTTCTTAGGTTTATTACTTGGAAGTGTCATTAGCTATTATGGAATGCGCCTCTTACAAAATCGATTGAAAAAATTTGGAAGTACAGCTATTGAAACTGGAAAGCCTATTGGACTAGGAACAATGATTCGCCTACTAGGTGGAGTCCTTGCTGTATTCCTTACCATTTACCTCGAGGAAAAAGTGAATTATATAGGTGTGGTTGCAGGTCTTGGAACAGCATATGTCGTGTTGCTCGTAGATGCCTTTATCTACTACCTATGGAAAGACTTGAAGAAATAATTCGCATCTCGCAGTAAAATGTAGTATTATGCTTTTTGGTACATCGGGAAATCATAGTCTATTTTTTAAGACTATTTAATTTCTATAGAGTCAAACATATGAATCGGTAGAAGATTCTCATACATACGATTCATCAAGTAGAGCACGTTTGTATTTTTCGACATAACTAACGAGAAAAGGGGTGATACATTTGGATACGAAAGCGCCTATCGTTGAAAATTTATTTGGTATATCATGGTTATCTGTTGACCTGGCAAACGTCCTTATGATTGCTTTATCATCAATAATCGTTTTTGTAATTTGTGTACTTGCGAGTCGAAACTTACAAATGAAGCCTACAGGCGCACAAAACGTGATGGAATGGGCAGTAGATTTTGTAAAAGGCTTGATTACAGACACGATGGATTGGAAAACAGGGAGAACATTTTTACCACTCGGGCTTACGCTTATTTCATTTATTTTAGTTTCCAACATTTTAGGAATGGTAACAGTTGTTATTATCGGAGACACTTCATGGTGGAAATCTCCAACAGCTGATGCGGGGATAACTCTAACACTTGCAACAATGGTTGTGTTACTCTCACATTACTATGGAATTAAAGTTAGAGGATTTAAAGAATACGGAAAAGATTACTTCCGACCAATTCCAGTGATGCTACCATTTAAGATCATTGAAGAGTTTACGAATACGTTAACACTTGGTTTGCGTTTATTCGGGAACATGTTTGCAGGAGGAATTTTAACTGCACTCATTCTAGGAATGGCTGTTTCAAAACCAACTGGGTTCATATTATCAATCGTACCAATGCTTGCATGGTCAGGATTCAGTTTGTTCGTTGCAGGAATTCAAGCATTTATTTTCACGTTGTTATCCATGCTTTACATCTCAAACAAAGTCCAAAGCGAAGCATAACAACCTGTTTCAAAAAGGCAACAATTTAGTGATAACATTTAAGGAAATAACCTTTTCTTAAAGTAACATACATTATTATTTAGGTTCACAAATCAAAGGAGGAAATTTGAATGAATACATTAGCAGCAGCAATTGCGATTGGTTTAGCAGCATTAGGTGCAGGTCTAGGTGTTGGTATGATCGCAAGTAAAACAGTAGAAGGTATTGCACGTCAACCAGAATTACGTGGTTCTTTAACAGTTACTATGTTAATGGGGATTGCGTTAGTTGAGGCTATTCCGATTTTCGCAGTTGTTATCGCATTTACAGTAATGTAGGCATTATTTTAAAAATACATGGCGTGGTTCGTTGTAGATGAATCTACGCCATTCCTTTATGTAAGTTACTTTCATGCATGATGAAAGTATGTGGAAGCTGTCGTCTACAGCAAGGATGTAATGACGAACAGATATTGTGAAAGGAGTGAATACTGTGCATTCATTTGCAGGGGTTTTAACGCTAGGTGCATCACTCGGCGGATTACGTATTGGTGATATGATTGTAATGCTCGTATTTTTTCTATTATTACTTGTTTTACTTCGTAAGTTCGCATGGGGTCCTCTCATGGGAATTATGGAAGAACGTGAAAAATATGTAGCAAACGAAATCGAAGTTGCTGAGAAAAATCGTAAAGAAGCTGAAGAAGCATCAGCTGAAGCGAATAAGCAACTGAACCAAACACGAGAAGAAGCGCAAAAAATGATCGAGGAAGCTCGCGCAACTGCTGTTGAGCAAGAGAAGAACATTATTGATGTTGCACGTCAAGAAGCTGCTCGATTAAAAGATGCTGCACAAGCAGATATTGAAAACGAAAAAGAAAAAGCGATTCAAGCATTACAAGATAAAGTGGCATCACTCTCTGTCTTAATTGCAAGTAAAGTAATTGAAAAAGAGATTAGTGCACAGGATCAAGAAGAGTTGATCAACGAATTCATTAAAGAAGTGGGCGAAGAGCAATGAGTGAATTAATCGTTGCCAAAAGATACGCCGAAGCGCTTTTTCAACTTGGTACAGAAAAAGAATTACTTGATCAATATGTCAATGAATTTCGTGTAGTACGCGAAGTTTTTGAAGAAAACGAAAAACTATACACATTTTTAAAGCATCCAAAAATTAGCAATGAAGAAAAGAAGCAATTACTAACATCTATTTTCAGTGGGGCACATGTAGATGTATTAAACACACTACAACTACTTATTGAAAAGAAACGAATTACAATTGCTCCTTCAATGGTAGATCATTTTATTGCGATGGTAAATGATGCAAAAGGAATTGCAGAAGCAACCGTATATTCTGTTCGCCCATTAACGAACACTGAACAAGAGTCGTTAGAGAAGACATTTGCAAAACGTTTTAACAAAGAAACTGTACATTTCCAAAATGAAATGGACCCATCTGTAATTGGTGGAGTGAAAATTCAAGTAGGAAATACAATCTATGATGGAACGGTTCAAGGCAAATTGCAGCGGATTGAACGAAATATTGCTACTGCGAACAAATGATGATAGGGGTGAATTGGTATGAGCATCAAAGCTGAAGAGATCAGTGCACTAATTAAACAACAAATCGAGTCATTCGATTCAGATATTGAAGTAAGTGATGTCGGAACAGTTATTGAAGTTGGTGACGGGATCGCTCGCGCTCATGGGCTTGACAACGTTATGGCTGGTGAGCTTGTTGAGTTTTCAAATGGTGTAATGGGTATGGCACAAAACCTTGAGGAAAGTAACGTAGGTATCGTAATTTTAGGGCCATACATTGATATTAAAGAAGGCGATGAAGTACGTAGAACAGGACGTATTATGCAAGTGCCTGTAGGAGAAGAGTTATTAGGTCGTGTTGTAAACCCGCTTGGTCAACCAATTGACGGACGCGGAGCAACAGGAGCTACAAAAACGCGCCCAATTGAAGCTGAAGCGCCAGGAGTTATGGCACGTAAATCGGTTCATGAACCAGTTCAAACAGGAATTAAAGCGATTGACGCACTTGTTCCGATTGGACGTGGACAACGTGAATTAATTATCGGTGACCGTCAAACAGGGAAAACAACGGTTGCAATTGATACAATTTTAAACCAAAAAGATGAAGATATGATTTGTATCTACGTTGCTATTGGTCAAAAAGAATCAACTGTACGTGGAACGGTAGAAACGTTACGTAACCACGGTGCACTTGATTATACAATTGTAGTAACTGCAGGGGCATCTGACCCAGCACCAATGTTATACTTAGCACCATATGCAGGAGTGGCGATGGGAGAAGAATTTATGTACAACGGTAAACACGTACTTGTTGTATATGATGACTTATCCAAACAAGCTGTTGCATATCGTGAACTTTCATTACTATTACGTCGTCCACCGGGCCGTGAAGCGTTCCCAGGTGACGTATTCTACATTCACTCACGCCTACTTGAGCGTGCAGCGAAACTTTCAGATGATTTAGGTGGAGGATCTTTAACTGCTCTTCCATTTGTTGAAACACAAGCAGGAGATATTTCTGCATATATTCCGACGAACGTAATTTCGATTACAGATGGACAAATTTTCTTACAATCTGATTTGTTCTTCGCAGGGGTTCGTCCAGCGATTAACCCAGGTTTATCCGTATCCCGTGTAGGTGGGGACGCTCAGATTAAAGCGATGAAGAAAGTTTCTGGTACACTACGTCTAGACTTAGCAGCATACCGTGAACTAGAAGCATTCTCACAGTTTGGATCTGATTTAGATGCATCCACTCAAGCACAACTAGGACGTGGGGAAAGAACCATTGAAGTACTAAAACAAGGACTTCATAAACCACTAACCGTTGATAAGCAAGTGATGATCATCTACGCACTTACAAAAGGACATTTAGATGATATTCCGGTTGAAGACATTACACGTTTTGAAGCTGAATTCCATACGTGGTTAGATTCTAACCGTAAAGAATTACTGGCGCACATCCGTGATACAGGTAACTTAGGGGAAGATACGGATATGGAAGACGCAGTAAAAACGTTCAAAAACACATTTTTACCAACGAAACAATAAGTGTGATCTTCCAACCAACTTACGCTAGCTACATCCTTTGAATA
>Ga0079226_10001510_pt1 | contig 17829 bp, 34 predicted proteins | sample Poulit2014_FD_76345 | JGI IMG/M metagenome (GOLD analysis project Ga0079226, IMG submission 76345) | Agricultural soil microbial communities from Georgia to study Nitrogen management - Poultry litter 2014 | ecosystem: Environmental > Terrestrial > Soil > Agricultural land | place: USA: Georgia...
CAATAATTTTCATGAAAGCCTCATCAGTATCATAAGTACCATTCTTTAAATCTTCCTGAGATATTCCAACGGCTTCCAGAGCATCTGAATATTTTTCGTTACCCTGTAAGGCACGACCCATTCTCTGATTTAAACGACCTAAAGCCCTGTCCGTATCAGCTTGCTCTAACCCTGTTTGACCTAGAGCATAACTCAACTCTTGATATGAATCTGTACTAAGTCCAACTCTTTGAGAGGTCTTATCTATCCTGTCGCCATAATCAGCAGTTTTTTTCGCTAATCCTGCTAACCCTGTTCCGACCGCCGCAACTGGTCCAGTCACAAACTTAGACATCTTTTTTCCTGCGTTTGAAAACTTATCACCGATACTTTTTGTCTTTTTCTGTAATTCTTGGGTCTTTTTCTGAAAATCAGATATATCAGCTCCGACTTTCACCATCATTTCAGCTATTGTTGCCATTTATTCACCCACTTTCTTATGGTAATATTTGGGTAGTGAATCAATTCGGGAGGTTGAAACAATGGGATATTTAAAAGATGCTTTGAAACAAAACACATGGAGACCAAACAAGCCCAAAGACGATAAAAATAATGACCATTGGGAGCCATGCCCTAGATGTCAATCAAACAGAGTTCACAAGGTAGGGTTTTGGTATATCTTCTTTATTGGATTGGCTTTACTAGGTATCAGCATCTGGCTTTTAATCATCCCACCTGTTGGCATAGTGGGAATTATCGTAGGTTTAGCAATCATGATTATTTCACCCTTTGGGTCTAAACAACTTCAATGTAAGGACTGCAATAAGGTCTGGAAACCAACAAAAAAAGAGCAATCCTAAACTGGATGCTCTTTTTTTACATTGATACATTTAACTCTTCGGCTAAATCCTCTAATTCTTCTCGCTTTTCTTCTGGATTAACCTTTTCCCTTTGACCTTTAGGCACATATAGATCGTCAGCCTTAATCCTTTTCTTAACGTGAGGTTGAATAATCCATGATGCTAATTGGGCTAATTTCCGCCAATCAGAATCATTTTTTTCATTGAACCCCTCAACCATCAACTTATATTCTTTGAGGGTTAGTGACCAAAATTCATGGGGTTTTAAATTAAGATAACCGTATGCTATCTTCTGCATTTCATCCCAATCAAACCCCTTTTTTAGTTTTTTTCTTCTTCCTCGATTTCATCTAAGCTATCTGATAATTGAACATCATCACCAAATAACCCCGATTCATCCAATGCATCAAAGATGGGTTTCATTAATCCTTCAAATGATATCCCTTCGTCATTCATCTTGTTCATCAACATTTTACCTGTACGCTCTAATGTAAGACCTCTATCCCTGCCATGTTTTAATCCTTTATGATAGAATTCACGAATCAAACGGAAGCCCACTTGTTCTTCGTTTAACACCGATACAATACCTTTACCGAATGATTCCTCTAATTCAGCCATAGCATTAATATCAAATCTTAATGTTTTTTCTTTATCTCCACATTGAACTGGTACTCCCTGCATTATTCGTTACCCCCTTCTGTTCCACCTTCGCTATCTGTGACCTTTTTCAACATTCCTGTACCTTGTAACTCACAACTATATGTGCTTTCTGAATCATAAGCCCCTTCAATTGCCCTAGAGGTAACAACTACTTGCCCCTCTTCTATTTCTTTACCATCTTCGGTAATACGAACTGTTAAAAACTCTTTTTCTCTTATTGCCTGTTTCATTTTATCGAATGATTTATTATCTTTGATATAAACACCATCACATGATATAACCCATTCGCCTAAGCCATAATCATATTCTTGATAACCACCCTCTGAATGCATATCGGTCATTTCAATGGTATCTCTCGTTTCTTCTAATTCCGCAGATCGTTGACCTCCCAAAACTTCAAAATCGCCATTTTCTGTTTCAGTCACAATAGCAACATCAACATTTCTTTTAGTCATTCATAACCATCCTTTCTATTGCGATATTAAAAACCTAAAGCGAACAATACCATGTCGCCAATTCTCTGGGTCATCTATTACTTGTAAAAAATCTAACCTAACTTTCTCTATATAAAAACCATCATCTATGACTAATGACGGTTGTGTTAATGCCTCTATAACCAAGCTCATGATTTGCTTACATTCATAACTTGAGCCACTATGCCAAACATGAAGGGTATGAGTTACCTCTTCACCATAAAAAACACAGTTAGACCAATCATTAACTGTATCCTCGCCAATACTTATATATTTCTGTGGGTTTCCAACAACTGAATCAGTAAAAACTCCATCAACTTCATTCATTAACGGTTCATACTTAGATAATGTCTTAAAAATCATCTTCTGGACACTAGGTAAAGATGTTTTTTGCATCAAATCACCTTCTAAACATCTTTTAACAACTCTTTCATGGATGAAATAAACTTTGGCATTTCCTGTTCATGACTAGGGAATAAAAAAGGTTGAGCACCCATATAAACAGTTCCGAATTCAACATGTGGTGCATAATGTACATTTGTTCCAATATGACCTGTTAACCCATTATTTAAATAAGATACATTGATTGAATTCTTTAAGTTCCCTGTATCAACTGGTGCTAATGACTTCGCTTGATTAGATATAGATTCGGAAGTCTTAGCGACCTCTTTCTTAATTTCCTTTGGTTTCTCTTTCGCATATTGGGTTATCTTTTGCGACAACTCTTTATCATCAAAGGTGAAGTTAATTTTCATTCAATCATCCTTTTTTCAATTGTGATGAGCACTTTAAAATCAGCTCTTCAAATTCGCCATTAAAGTCTGTCATAGTTGGTAAAACTGCATGAATATCCAACTCTAACCCCTTAAAAAACACTCTCATATCTGCTTTAATATTTTCACTATAATCCATATGAACGGTGTAATCTAACGGATTTTCCAATTGTTGAGCCTCTACAATTTCATCACCAGATAAAGCAACAATCTCACCATCAAACTCCCCGATCGTTACCCATTCTTTCTTAATTTCACCTGTTTCTTGGTCTTGGTACGCCTCAAACTTCTTAATTTCAAATTCATGAGGATAAAACATCAAAACTTCATCCTTCTGTGGGGTCTTAGAAGGGTTTTTATGTTATCTGGGATATTTCCATCATAGTTATAAGAAACACCTTGAGAACGGGATGTTACACCCGATTGAATGGTGTTATATTCAATCCATTTAGCTATGGCGACTTTAACACCTGCGGGGATATCCTTTTTCCCATCTTCATCAATAAATTGGTTATTACAATAATCTTCATCTGCCTCAATCATTAATGGCAACATTGTTTCAACATACTTATCGTATTTATCTCTTTTCCAATTCAATATCGCTTTTACCTCGGTGACATCCAACTCTTTCACCTACTTTTTTTATTGGTAAACACCAAAAAAGGAAGGGTTCCCCCCTCCCTTTTAATATTGGTGTCAATATCAATATTGATATTAATATTATTGAATGTTTTCTAGCTTATGCTTGAAAGCAACGATACGAACGTTCTTAGGTTCATATACTCGCTCCCAGTTTTTAGCATTTGCCAGTTCTGCGTTTGAAGGTGAGGACTTCTCGACAACCGCATCTGTGAACTTCACACCACGAGGATGTAAAATCTGATGTTGACGGTTGATTAAAATATCATTACCTTTTAAGGAATCCCTGTCTGTTTCCGTTGGTACTGGTGCTTGACCATTACCTAATCCAAACGCACCCTGCCCAAAAATATAAGATGTAAAGACACCATCTTTAGCAGGTAGACCATCATCAACAATGACACGTTTACCCATGTAAGTTGCGATAGGCTTGTTGTCTCTATCTTTAATGAATTCAATTAGGTCTTGTTTTCTCATACTAGCGAATGTTGCTGAGTGAACCGCTAGACCTTTTAATTTCTCTTCAGCATCACCCAACAAATAAGCAGCGTCTAGGAATGTTTCAGCAACAAAACTATTATTCTTCTCTTTCTTGGAGATATCTGAAATATTGCTTTTCATTGATGATGAACCGAATACACCCTGTAATGTACTAATGAGCATAGCTTGTCGTCTACGTGCCCAATAATCCGCCACTAGATTCCCAATTGCTCGCATTGGGTCATCCCCCGATAGAGCTTTTGCTAGGTCATTGGCAGTCCATGCCTTACCACGCATCAATAACACAGATTGGTCATTACCTGCGGTGATTTTATCTGGTGTTAATCCTTCTTCATCATCTAAAACTTCATCTTCACCATCTAAATCATCCCAGAAAGGCATATTAAGAATACGACCACCAGAACGTGCCAACTCATCTAATTGAGTTGAATTCTGGATAATCCCACTTTTTTCTAACTCAGATAACTCCGATGTACGTTGAATGACATAATCATTAAATACCTCTGGTACAATCACATCTGCAATTCTAGTCATTTTATATCATACTCCCTTAATTCTTGTTATTCTGTTCCTTCTTGTTCCAAAGCATCTACACGACTAACCAAATTATTCCACTCTTCCTCGGTAGGAAATCCGTCTTGACCATCTTGACCATCTTGACCATCTTGGCCATCTTTACCTTTTAAGGAATCCAACCATTCTTGTTCTGTGCCTTCAAATCCATTGTCTACTGCGATTTCATAAGCAGATTTACCATCTTCACCACCAGGTAACTCTAACCCTCTTAAAAATCGAGGTATCCTTCTCATGAAAACACCTCCCTTATTATGATTGAGCTTGTGCTTTCAATTGCTTAGCCAGTTCTGGTTCTTTTCGGAGTAATCGACCTTGTTCGGTTAAATTGAAATGCTCTTTAGAGAATGGATTCTTGTTAGGTGTTGTATCGTTAGGGTCTGTGACATGAGGTTGACGACCTTTTAACCCTTCTGGCTTCCTATCCTCTTCTGTTTCAAATAAATAAGAATCAGATTCTTTAATCGCTTGTAACTGTTAATCAATACCAATTAATTTACCATCTTTATATGAGATGGATTCTAAATCCAAAGCACTCTTAGCGATTTTTGGATTTTTCGCTTTAGCATCACGTAAAGCTAATTCAATAGCTGAATCCTTAGCTTGAGCCTCTAATTTCTTTTCAAATTCCTTTTGTTTCTCTTCGTTTGAATCTTGAAGTTCTTGAATCTGTTGCTTTAGATCGTCATTATCTTTCGCCTTCTCTTTTAAGTCGGACAATTGATTGTCACGCTCTTTGATTTCCTCTTTTAGATTTTTGACCTCTTCATTTTTACTATCAAACTTCTCTTTAGGAATCCAATTTCCATCACTAACAATAGCGATTTTATTATCTCCGATTTTATCCATCACTTGTTTGTGTAAATCTTCGCCAAGCAATTCTTTTAAATTCATTATTTATCTACTCCCTAATTAATGTTTTTTGGCATGTTACACCTCATGCAAAGGGTTACGTTTTTTTAGGGTCTAACCTTTAAAAAGACCAATAAAATAACCTTGTTTAACGTCTATTGGTCAAAGACAAGTGACTATTTAAATTCAATTGATACAACGTGGTTAAAATTGACTGCTCCATTCTGTCCTGCTACCCAACCTAATGGGAAATTTCGACCGCTCTTAAGATATTTTTTTACATCCTGCACCACTTCGCCTGTGAAAGTATAAGAATCTCCGTTGACGGTCTTTACCTCCATTTCTTCACTCACGCTCTTTATCCTCCTTTACTTCCCTTCACTCACTAATCTCTGGTTTAATTGGTTCATCAGTATTTAACTTTTCTAATTCCTTACGAATCGCTTTTAATTCTTTAACTATATCCCTCAATTGCTTCTCCATCTAAATCACCCTGCTTTCTCAATCCTGTTTTTATACCATTCTTTATAACTCATATAAGGAATGACATTACCTTGACCATCCCTTCTTACTTCTGGTTCATTATCATCAACAACATATAAAACAGAGCACCTACAATTTATGTCATCACTAGCATTATTCATTTGCCCGGGCATTTTACCAACTCCGCCCGCATCTGAATAAAAATCATCATCTAAATCAATAGTTACACCATCTAACTCTTGGTGGGCATCTCTTGTTCTATCGTCTAGAGCAGAACTCCACTTCTTTCTTATATTTACATACTTACTTGCTTGCCTAGCTGACATATCACGACCAATAACCTGTGCCCTATGTGCCTCTGTTGCTACAACTGTTCTGGCTTTATTCGCATCAAAATCAACTAAATTACGAATGATTCTAGTCATTTGTTGGTAAGATGAACCCCTAATTAATCCTTGGGATATCTCGTTTCTTATTTTATCGACTATGATTTTTCTATTTCTGCTCTTGATCGCTGGCAAGGTCAATTTATCTATTGGGTTTTCAATTGCTGCTTGAATGGTTTCTTTAGATATCTGACCAAACCCTAATTTCCTTTGGCTTTCAAACTCATACAAGTAAGCACTTCTAAAATAATTCTCTATGAATTGTTGTTCCATAGTTTTTTGAGCCAGTCTGTATGAGCTATCTTGTGCCTTCAATAGTTCACCAGTTATATTATCCAAAGACTTGTCTAATCGGTTATACTTAGACATTTCAGCCATTGTCAGAACTCCATTGGATTCATATTTCCTGTATAACTTATCAATCTCTTTGATGATTTCTTTATATCGGTTAGCATAAACTTTAATCACTTCATCTTCGGACTTTCTAACCATCCTGTCTAAAATTTTATCAATCTTCTTCTGGTTCTTCGCCACCTTCATCACCATCTGTATCATCATTGATATTGCTATCAATATTGCTATTTATAATATCTTCAACAGAAGGATAAGCGTTTTTCTGCTCTTCCATTCGCTCCTTTTCGGTCTGTACATCTTTAACCCATGGATGATTTTCTAAAATCGTTTCATCACTTATGATTCCTTTACTTTGTTGTGCAATGTCCGCTTTTTCCCTCTCATTACTTACAACAGACTTATTAAAGGTTATCGTAATGTCTTTATAATCAATAACTTTATTCTCATAGATGGAAAGATACTCACATATGAACCAAACTAATGCTTGGATAGCCTTCGTGAACTTTCTTTCGGTCATGCTTGCCTTCATATCTAGGAATGAATACAAAAACCTTAATGAAACACCAGATGGGCTATTTCCTAGCTTATCTGGATTAATATCTACACCCATTCCAAATGAATATATATTCTCTTTCAATGTATTTAAAAAGGTTTCTAAGCTATTGATAGGCATTTCTGCTTGAATGGTATCAACTCCACCATCTTCACTTACTTTAATAGCCTTATACCTTCTAACATTCGCACTAAAATCAGCTAAATTTGTATCATCATAACCTTTTAGGATATAAAAAATGTCCTGTATCTCTTCTAAAGTATTTGTTGAATCTGATGTGAGGTTATCATAAGCATCTATATAATCCTTGATAAACCATAGATCGCTTACTCTTTCTTGGTTATTAGCAAACTCAATAAACGGTACATAATCCCAACCATACCCTTGCCCCTCCCAATAAAAATGAGAGCTAGGATTCACTTCATAGGACATATCCAGAACCAACCCACCGCCAGTATATTCATAATAAGTAACGGTCTGGTCATCCCAAAATTCAACCTTTTCCGTTCCATCATCCAAACGATACCACCGAATGAACGCAACTAAATCTTTTCGCTTAGTGTTATCATAAATCGGTATACCTTCTTGGGCAGGCACAATGATATAATCAAAATCCCCTTTTTCATCTATATAAACGTGTAACCATTCTCTGCCTTTATTAGATGCATTTTTGACTAACTCTGGCAAGATATCGTTAAAATCCTCGCCCAATATATCATTAATCGAATCAACAACCTCTGGATTCTCTTCTTTTGAGTTAAATGTGACTGGTTCACCCGTTAAATAACCAACCTTTTGGTCAACCAATAACTTATGCCATCCAGAAGCCAATCTGTTATTTATTGCATCCTCATCAATCTCTTTATTACCCATATTGTCATACTTATAAATGACCCTGTTTTTGATATCATTTTTCTTGAAATAATACTTTACACCTTCGAGCATTTCCTTTGTGTCATGCCTATTTATATACTCTTGTATGATATCTTCTTTACTCATTTTTTTTAAATCAATATGTTTCCTTAATCTTTCTGTTTCCATATTGACAAATGGTGCTATATCCAATACTTTCACCACCTAACTAATTAATAAAGCTAATGCTACGCTTGTTCATATCATCTTCTAATGAATATCTTGTGGCATCAATCGTATGGTTATCTTTATCTGGGAAACTTGATTTAACATTCCCAGACCTATCCATCTCTAATGAATAATTAACAAATTCCTTTGATGCTAATGGGCATCTTTCTGAGTCTATGATGATTTCTTCCATATCCTGTAAAAACTTGATTCCATACTCAATAGAACCCGCACCCTTTTTCGCACCTTTAATCCTCATACCATAATCATTTTTTAACTCGGCTATTGACTTAGGTTCAGCACTATCTGCGATTGTCATAGTGTTCTTGTATTTCTTCGCTTTTTGAAAGAACTTACGGTTAAATAAATTGATACCGCTAATTTCATCAATGAAATATATTCTTCTCTTTTTCTTATTGTAATGAATTCTTTCAAATGCCAATGGGTCAACAGCATAACCAAAGTCTAAACCTTGTCTGATATTATCAAATATCGCTATCTCTTCATCTGTTATCTTTCTTAGGGTTATGTTGGTAAAGACCTCTAAACCAGTTCCAACCTCTTCCCCTAAATACTCATGGCGATAGGCATTATAATCAACATTTTTAAGGTGTTCCGCCTCAGCAATAAACACCCTTCCCAACCATTCTTCTGGTACTGATAAGTAGGTTGAATGGTGAACTCTTCTGCCTTCTTTTTCTACCTTCGTTTCATGATTCACCCACGACCTAGCGCTTTTAGGTGGGTTAAACGAATAAAAAGAAACCCTTTGTTTATCCTCACCTCTAAATAAAGACTGAAGGATATTTCGGATTTCTGTCATACCACCAAATTGATCGCATTCCTCAAACCACGCATATTTAACATACCCACGACCTAAATTAATGGACTTAATCTTTTGTGGGTTATCAGCCGATTTAAAAACAATCTTTTGACCTGTGGGGATATATATAATCTGCATTGGGGATACTTGAAATTTAAACAGATGAGCAACCCCCAACTTACCTGCCGACCATTCAAACTGTCCGAACACCGTTTCCCTTAATTCGTTTTGATATCTTCTAAACACAACCGCATTAGCCTCTGAATCGTTTATGATTCCTAACAGGATTTCAACACTAATGAACGTTGACTTAGTTGAACCCCTACCACCCTTTAGCCAATACTCTGTATATCTATCTTCTTTAATTTCATGATGCAATTTATAAAAAGATGGGGAAATAACTTTATCTAACTCTACGTTCAATCTTCTTCACTCTTCGGGATATTATCCACGATTTGAACAGACATACCCCCATCAACTTGCATTTTCTCTTTGTTCCCCCATCTCTCTGGGAATTTTCTTTCCAGATACCAAGCCGCTGCTTGCCATGTATCCTGTGCAGAATTCTGTATCAATTGAACATTTCGGATTTCCGCATGACTTTCAGCTTTTTTTATTGTGTCGTAAAACTCTTTTTTAAGCCCTCTTTTAGCAATTTCACCCTCATTCATCCATCTATACCATGTGCTAGGGTGAATTCCTAAATATTTACATACGGTAGTATTATAATTACCTAACTTCACCAGTTTTTCAGCCTCACGAATCAACTTTCTTGTTAACTTCGTTTTTCGAGCCAAATTCAACCCTCCCATCTGCGACAAGGTTTTTATATCTTTCTAAATCTCCAATATCTGACCACTCAAAGTTTCCAGTAACAACTGAAAGCTTATTCGTCTTTTCAAGTATTGACTTCTCAAAATTATCTGGTTTGATATCAACATTCTTATAATAAACATCTAAAAATCCTCGGAAATGTGAGAACTGAATACCTAGTTGAATATCCTTCTGCAACTTCTTATACAGTTCATACATAACAGATGTTTTAAATACAAAAATTCCACTATTCCATAGATGACCTTCCATGACATATTTCTTAGCCAATTCATGATTAGGCTTTTCTTTGAATTCAATAACTTTCCCATACCTATGGTTGATATATCCATAGCCAGTTTCATATCCATCTGGTTTAATACCGATAAGAACAACATCATCACTATCAATAGCAATATCAATAGCATTATTTAATGTCTTTCGGTATAGAACATCATCACCAATATAATGATCGCTTGGAATTAAAACTATTGCACAATCCTTATATCGTTTCATGATTTCTAATACAATAAAGAATACTGACGCAGTTGTTCCCATCCCATAGGGTTCAATTAGGGCTTGATAGGGGAGTTTATTAACATACTCCTTGTATTTATCTATTGAATTAATAAAAATCGAATCTGGGCTAAATATGGGCTTAATTCGGTCAATAGAATCTTTTAATATAGATTGATTAGATAACAGATTCAAAAATTGCTTAGGTTTTTCTTCAGTAGATATAGGATATAACCTTGTTCCTTTACCACCTGCGAGCATTACCGCAACCTTTTTCATATCTTTACACCCCTAACAACAACAAAAGCCACAAGCATTTGCTCATGGCTCTTTAAATCCCTTTTAAGGGTACTTTCACCCTTGGGTTCGTAGTCTTTTTGAAATTATATGAAACAACCTTACTACCCCATTTATTTAACATGATTTCTGACTGCCTTTTTTCTTCATCCAGAATTCTATAAGCACCGCAACCACCCTGTTCGGTTAAATGACCTGCTAAATAATAATATTTATTATTCCTAAATATCTTGTGGTATTTATGCAACACCTGCAAGGCATAATCATAATCCTCATTCAACCCCAATCTGTTATCGTATCGAATATCATTCACATCATCCACGATATGACAACTGAATGGGCCTAATACTGGGGATAGAAAACTAAATGGGCTGTATTCTCTATAAAACTTTGGGTCTGCCTGTAAATTGATGCCCCATAGAATCGTCCCAACATCTTCAGCTATCTGGAATCCATTTTCTAAAAACTCCATGATCGCCACTAAACCTATTGGATGTCTTTCCATATCTTCATGATATCCAATTTCTTCAACATCATCGTCAATCATGACTAAATAACGACTATCGCAATTATCCCTTATATAATTACGGACTTTAGCCATGTTTCCCCCAATATCATCTGGCATAACCATTAATTCATTATTAGGATAAGCTTTCTGATATTCTTCTTTCTCAAATTCATGGACAGCTAATATCAATTTATCATGAAATACATCAACAGCCTTAACATTACCTGCCCTTTTATAACTAGGGGCGATAATTTTAATTGATTCGCTCAATAACCTCAGCCCCTCTAATCACACGACCTACACCTGTACGCTCATAACCTTCTTTACTATCTAAAGCGTGTTTCGTTTCAATTCCTAATTTATCAACCGCAGATTGCCAATCCATTTTATTATCAAAATAAAGAACAATATAATTATGCTCTTCTAATAATTCTTCTGTGAATTCGTACTCTGGTCTCTCTGTAAACTCTTCGCCTTCTGTCATTAGCTTTTCTAATTCATCTTCATCAAAACCAGTAATATCCATGTCAAAATCGCCTGTATCTATTTCCTCTAACAAACTTTTGAGCAACTTATCATCCCATGTGCCACTAATTTTGTTTAAGGCGATATTTAACGCTTTTTCCTTCTGTTCATCTAAGTCAACAACAGAAACATTAACCTCTTTATAACCCAACTCCTTCATAACATTAAGCCTTTGGTGTCCACCAACCACTTTACCTGTTCTTTCATTCCAAATAACTGGGTCGACATATCCAAATTCCTTAATTGATTTTCTTAGCTTTTCGTATTCGGGCATGCCCGGTTTTAATTCTTTTCTAGGGTTATATTCTGCAGGAATCAAATCCATTATGTGCATCTTTCGGATTTCCATTTTTATTTATTCCCTCCAAAAAAATATGTAATAAAAAGAGCGACCAACCTAGGAAGACTAGGAGATCGCTCTAAGGGAAAGGGGGAAATATACATAATTGGTAACTATATATAATATAACCCATTGACATTGAAATGACTTATAAACTTTATCTTAAAAAACTACACTAAAACTCTAATATCCCCTTTAACGATATCAGCAACTTGTTAAAAGCTCTATTTCTGATATTGAATATGTGTTGTTCACTATACCCTAACTCCATAGCTGTTTTTGTAATGGTCATTCCTTCAATGTATCTATGCTCAATGAATTCTTTTTCTGTCTCTTCTAATCCATTCAAAGCTTCATCAATCGCACTAATGATAATTTCATACCTTTTGATATCCTCATGTAACTCTAATGCCCTTCTGGATTCAATCCTATCAATCGCATAATTTTCAGTATCACTTTTGATGTTAAATACTCCACTAGAGCCACCAACCAAATCGTAACTGGCGGTCATAGAAGGCATGATATATTCCAATTGCTTTGTTAAATTCTTAATACCAACTTTATAAGTATGATAATTCCTTAAATGCCTTTCTATTTTTTTGATGTTCTGGATTCTTACTGATTTACTCATTGATTGACCACCTATCCCCTCAATTTTTCTGGTGAATACCTCTTCCCATCTATTTCTAACACCTTGATACTTTCAATGGATACACCTAACCTTTTCAACCTCCGCATTAATACATCTTTGCTATTGGTTAGGGTCGTATATCCTTTTTCTGTTCCTAAATCATCATAAATGATTCTAATGGTCACTCTTATTCCTTCTTTGCCTTTTCGTATAGGATATCCACGATTTCATCAAAAAACTTATGTTCACCACTCATATCCAACAAACAACCATGTAAATATTGATTAAGGGAATAACTTCTACGCAACCCCTCTTCTTTGATTCCCTCAACGTTCCTAATATCTGAGTTATGCCAATACACATCTTTTAAAGGAATTCTCCCGAGTATCTTCATAATCTTTTTTCCTATATCTTCGTAACTTCCATCTGATTCATCTATGGCTTTATTAATTTCGCCAAGCATGAAATTGATTCCCCAGACCTGCCCAACCTCTGTTGTCGTACCGACATTATTGTCATCAGCATCAAAAATAATGGTTTCAGATTCTATGATCGCTTGGGTATCTTTCCTAAAAATATCTTCTGCCTTAGGGTCTTTCTTTTTATCGTTTATCTCTTCATCATCCATAGGGTTATGAACTTTAAGACCTGCACTTTCCAACTTCTCTTTTTCTAACTTCCTTAACATTTGATTTCCTTGTTTCAACATATCCCCTGCAATATAAACTTTATTCATTTTCAATCCTCCCGTAATCATCTTCTAATCTGACAACATCATCTAATTCTGGACTGCTAACCTCCATAAGAACTAAATCGCTAAACGGACTAGCTTTTATCCTGTGAACCTTCTCTGGAGGAATGTGAATCATATCCCCAAATCGACCTATTGGGATATCTAAATCATTTATTTCGATATATCCATAACCAGATTTGAAAAATAACGTTTCTACCTTTTCCTTGTGATATTGCAGGGATAACCTCTTCCCTGCATTCACATGGATTTCTTTAATAACATAACTTCTATTTTTAACCCTTATTCTCTCTTTGCCCCATGGCTTTTCAATCTCAATCATGCTAAAACCTCTTTTTCACTTTTCCTTAACTCTTCTCGGAAGCAATCCTCGCAAAAATAACTGTATTTGTTCCTAACTTCTTTTTCATTACACTCAAAACAATATTTTTTATTACCAAACATTTTTATTTCCTCCCGATATTTTTAAATTAAATACAACTTAAATAATCCGCAGCTACCCCAGAACCAGATTTAATCAGATTGCAATTATCTTTGAAATACTGATACGGGATGCTTTTTCTGCCACCTCTGAATGAATCAACCCACCACGAATAAAGCTGATTAAACGTTAGTAGATACAATTCTTGTAAACTTTCAAACTCAACTATGATGAAAGATATTCCACCCTGTTCTTGATGGTCTTGTAAATATTTAACTTGGTGTTCGTGTATGTTTTTTAATGGGAATGAGGTCTTTATCTTCGTACTCTTCGCATCAAACGCAATTGACTTCCCCTTACTAACCCCGACATAATCAACCGTCCCTTTTTTCTCTGGGAAAGCTACATTAATTCTCTTTCTTGGGTTATACCTCACATTCCATGGTGTAGGTACTTTATCAATCCTTGCTAATCCTTTTCTTGCATAAATGTCATTCGTATAATCTATAAGGTTTTCTAAAGCTTTTCCCCTCTTGCCTTGCGCCAATAGAATCACCCTTTAACGATATCCTGTTGCTATTTTCCTTCTGTCTTTTTCGATTAGGTACAATTCTTTTTTTAACTTTTCGTTTTCTTCTTTCAGTCTTTTTATCTCAACGATTAGCCACCCAATATGCTCTGGCCAACCCAGACCATTGAATGAACCACCTTCAGATGTTGTCTTATCAAAGGCTTGTTCTATCGCCTCTAACCTACTCATTATTTACCCCCCTAATATCACTATCAATATCGAAAACAATATTGTTAGCAATATTATGTATTAATTGCTTGCATAAGCACCAAACACATTTTGCATAGAATCCTTTAATCCTTCTTTTCTTAATCTCGATTCTTCTTCAATCTTAAAACCCATAAAATACTTTTCTTTGGTTAGAATTACATAACCATCTTCACTATTTTTTCTTTCAATCTCTTTAACTAGTCCAAGCATTGATGTTGTTACATTCTCATAATATAGCATCAACTATATCCCCCTTGGTTTCTATCCCGCTCTTTTTAAGATTATTTTTATATTCATTGAATTCATACCAAGTAACCCTCATAATCTTCGCCACTTCTTTCTGAGAATACCCAGCACTTAACAAATAAAGTGTATCTTTAACTGTCAGATCGTCTGGATTCTTAGATAATATTTCTTTTATTCTTCTTTCCTTCTTGGGCAATTTTAGCTTTTCGCCCAACTTTTGAATTTCCTTTTCAATCTTCTTTCTTTCTCTAATTGACTTTGTTTTTTCCCATTCCTTGAATAGTTTATCTATTCGTCTTAAAACAGCCACCCTATTCACCTTTAACCCTTCTCACTTCTGGGATACTATTAACCATTTTATTCAGTCGTTTTAATTCGCTTTTTATATAATCAATTTCGGATTTACCTTCAACATCCAAAGAAAAGTTGAGTGCTCTTAATAACATTTTTAACTTCGTAATTTCAACGGTCTTTTGATTCTCCAATATATGTTTTAACTCTGCTCTAGCCTCATGATAGTTCATTAAAAAACACCCTCTTCTTTATAATCGAATATTGTTAACTGCCTTTTTAAAAACAATTCATTTAAGTACTCCAAATGTTTTTTATAACAAACAGAACCATAACCCCTTGAAATACTTTCAAATGTCACGAGCCTTCTGTTGCACATCTTACACCTGCTAAACATCCTCCCAGTAAACACCTTCCCACAAAACCATGTTAGGCTTTTCCCCTAATTGTTCTTTGGTCATATCTATTAATTGATTAACATGTTCATCAAAATCATCTACGCTTTCAATAACCTTTTTAATTTCCTCCCCTAAAATTTCAAAAAGCTTCATAACCTCTTCCTTCGTTTCCAGAACTTGATACAATTCTTCTGGATAAGATACGTTCATTAATTGAGCACCACTCTGAGCCTCTGAGATGACTAATTCACTTTTAAAGGGAACGATACAAAATAGATGATCGCCCACTTTAATACCATGACCTAAAACCTTTTCCCAACCATCATTGGTTGCTAATTGAAAATACTGAGCTTTTTTATTTAACTTGATATCCAACGTTTTCCCCTTCCCATATCAATCCTTAAAATATTGTGTACCTAAATGCCTAACTATCTTTTGATACGTTTTTTCACCAATTCCCTCAACATTTAGCAAATCCTCAAAACGAACTTTGAAAAAATCAACCGACATTGCTATGCCTTTTTTATACCCATCTGCAAACCCTTCTTCATACTTCTTTTGTAAAACTGGATTCTTAGATTTCTTCAAAGCCATTTTTACTAATCCCCCTTAATAACCCGATTCTTGTCTTTCATGATTAATCTTGTTTTTTCTTATATACTCAAAAAAAACCTCTTGTTCTGTAAACCCTACAATCTCACCCATAGCCCAGAACCAACTAAATGCAACTTGCCACACCTTTTCTGGTTCTGGTGAATCCAAGATATCCAACACCCATTTTTTACATCTTGAATAACATATCTTTAAACTATAATCATTGTCATTGATATCACTTCCCATATTGAAATCAATATTAAAATCATTAGCTAACGATAGAAAGAAGTGAAGGGCATCAACATATTCAGTTAAAGCCTTTTCTCTATCCATCTCTTTGTTACTCCAAAACTTGAAAAAACGAACTTCATTCGCAAACTCGCTAAGCTCAACCTCTAAGGCAATAACCTTATCCAATACTTGTCTTTCGCTTATTCCATGATTACGTCTTATCATTTCATCTAAAAACTTCTGTCTTTATTTCAATTCATCAAAACGAATATAATACATTTTAATTTTAAACCCCTTTCTAGCTGTTTTTATGACTACCCCTTACCTAAAACACTAGATAACTTCTAAAAATCAATGTGCTTGATGTGAGTTATGCTTTTGAGGGTGTTTATCTATATTTCTATATTTCCTTTTGAGAAGTTGCAAGGATATAATCCCGCAATTCTTCATCAATAAAATTGATTCCCTCACAATCTGGACACACCAGAACATCAGAATAAACTATATGCTTTTCGACATCTGGAGGTACTATTAATGGATTTTTACAATGATCGCATACTACAAATAACAATCCGCCTTGTTCTTCCATGACTAGTTGCCACCCTTCATAAACTTACTCAATCGGTGATTTTACCCTTCAATTTCTATAACATTTGTATCTTGATTAATCACCCGACTAAAATTACGCTCACCTAACTTGTTGACCAAATCAGTAGGTGTATAATTCGTTGTGTAAATCGTATTCTTTCCTAATCGACTATCTATGATATCGAACAATATTTCAGTTACCCAATTGGTAGAGTTTTCAGCACCTAAATCATCCAGAATCAATAAATCCACATTTTCCAACATAGTGATGATTTTATCTGTATCGACTTCGGAATCTTTATGAAATGTTGATTTAATCTTTCTCAATAACTTAGGTACAGATATGAAAATAGCATTATATCCATGTTTTCCCCTTTTCCGTTCTTTTTCTGTAACCTCTTTTTCCATAACTCCATCACAGATCGCTTTGGCTAAATGGCTCTTACCAATACCAAAACTGCCATGGAATGATAGATTTATAGGTTCATCCAGATTAAATACCTCAACATAACGCTCTGCTGTCCTTTTGGCATATGTTTGAGATTTATTTTTAGGATTATAGTTATCAAACGTAGCTTTTTCTAAATCCTTGTTAATCAATGAATTATTGTTGAATATCTCTTGCATTTTACTTCTAACTAACCTGTTTCTATGTTCTAAGGTTTGATTGGCTAACTTGATATCCTCACATACACAACCCTTTTTCCATTCCTTTAATTCACCTTTATGTTTGCCACCAATTATTTCTATTTCATATACTTCAACATCTCTTTTACAACCATTGCATATTTCTGTTCTTAGAAAAGTCATATTTGGAGTAGTCAGTCGTGTAGCTAGATTCTGCATATTGAACTCCCCCTTGAATAACTTTTAATGATTTATCTTGATTCAAATACCCCTCAAACTTTGTTC
>Ga0079226_10001511_pt1 | contig 17826 bp, 16 predicted proteins | sample Poulit2014_FD_76345 | JGI IMG/M metagenome (GOLD analysis project Ga0079226, IMG submission 76345) | Agricultural soil microbial communities from Georgia to study Nitrogen management - Poultry litter 2014 | ecosystem: Environmental > Terrestrial > Soil > Agricultural land | place: USA: Georgia...
CAGCAGTTCATGAAACAGTTCAACGGCAAGGATATCCCGAGAACTGCTGCTGCACAAAAAGCGGCGGGTACACCGACTTCCAATCCACAGCCGGGTGACCTCGTATTCTTCAACAACGGATCTCACGTGGGCATCTACATCGGCAACGGCCAGATGATCGATGCACTGAACCCATCTGAAGGTGTCGGCGAGCGTGCTGTAAGCTATGTACACGGCCAAGTGGACGGCTACTTCACTTACTAATAACCGGTATTCAGAACGACTGGCATCCTGCACATTGTGCAGGATGTCTTTTTGTGCGCAAAAAACTGAATACTTATGGTACATGTGTTAAAATGGTTGAAATAATAGAGTTAGGTATGTTGTTTCCATGAAAAAGAAAAATATCATCATAATCATAGCACTCGCGGTTTTCTTCATACTGGTCGGCGCGGGTATCCGGGCGGTACTCAACGTTTCGGATGAGCGTCTCGAGCAGCAGTCGCTCGAAACGCTGCAGAGTTCGGAGGGGCGGGACAACCACCATGCCGTGGGACGGAATATCCTCGAGGGGGAATTTACCGGGGTGATGAACGACGGCGGATCTTTGCGTGACATAATTACTTCCAATGAGGTTACGGTGGTCAATTTCTTCGCCTCCTGGTGTGATCCATGCCGACGGGAGACACCGGAACTGATTGAATATCAGGCATCCCGCGGCGGCGGGTCACTGGATGTCGTTGGCATCAACATCGACGACAGTGACAGTAACCGTGACAAGTTCCTCGAGGAATTCGGAGTTACATATCCGGTCTACGAGTTCTCAGACGAGCCCGCGGCAATCGAATCATACAAAATCCATCTGATGCCGACGACATTTTTCGTCGACAGTGAAGGCACGATTGTACGCGCCTATATCGGCGAGGTCGGCACAGATTTGATAGACAGCTATGTTAACTATGTGAAGGAGGAGTCATAATGGGTATACATCAGTATTTTAAGAGCCTGAACGACCTTGAGAAGCTGGTCCGCTGCCCGGGTAAGTTCAAGTACCAGGAACATAACGTCGCCGCGCATTCCTTCAAGGTGACGAAGATCGCCCAGTATCTGGGGACTGTCGAGGAATACCACGGCAATGAGGTCAACTGGAAGGACCTTTACGAAAAGGCGCTGAACCATGACTATCCTGAAATCTTTACAGGGGACATCAAGACGCCGGTGAAATATGCGTCCGGCGAACTCAATATGCTGTTCATGGAAGTGGAGGAGACGATGACCTCCCGTTTCATCGAGGAGGAATTTCCTGAGCAGTACCAGGAGATCTACAAGCGCCGTCTGAAAGAGGGAAAGGATGGGACGCTGGAAGGTCAGATCCTCTCCGTGGCGGATAAGATCGACCTGCTGTATGAATCGTTCGGTGAGATACAGAAACGGAACCCGGAGCCTTTATTCTTCGAAATATATGAAATGTCGCTTGTGACGATAAAGAAATTCTCGCATCTGGCATGTGTGCAGGATTTTCTTGAAAACATACTGTCGGATATGCTCAAGGAGCGCTTCATCCCCCGTACGGAACTTATGGAAATCACCGAATCGATAATGGATAAGGAGATATAGGGACTGTGGACCTTTACTGGTATATGATGGCCATGGTCGTACCGGCTGTGACCGTGGTGTTCTTCACCCGCATGACGCGGAATAAATACGTTGCAGTAATACTGACGTTCATCATTTTTGGTGTTTCCATATACCGGGGATTCTATCCTTCCGAGTGGGTGATTTTCATCGACTCGCTGTCGATCGTCATCGGCTACATGCTTGTGGAATTGTATAATCTGGATAAAGTGGAAGATGAGTAGAAATGACCGAACAAATGTTTGTTATTTCTATTTTTTATTTGTTAGAATGATAAAGTACAGAATAATATGGGGGAGAGAATATGGCACAATTTGAGATCGTCTCTAAATTCGAACCCGCCGGCGATCAGCCCAAGGCAATCAGGGAACTGACCGAACAGATACGTTCCGGCAGCCGCCACCAGACGCTGCTCGGTGCGACCGGCACCGGTAAGACATATACGATGAGCCAGGTAATCAGGGAAATCGGCAAACCGACCCTGATCATCGCACACAATAAGACGCTGGCAGGACAGCTGTACAGTGAGTTCAAGGAATTCTTTCCGAATAACAGGGTAGAGTATTTTGTCAGCTATTACGACTACTATCAGCCGGAGGCATACGTCCCGCAGACGGATACATTCATAGAGAAGGACGCACAGATCAACGAGGAGATCGACAAGTTGCGCCACTCCGCAACGAGTGCGCTTTTTGAACGTGACGATGTGATCATCATCTCCTCTGTCAGCTGCATCTACGGCCTCGGTAATCCGGAGGAGTACAAAGAGATGGTCGTGAGCGCGCGTGTCGGCATGCAGTTGGACCGCAATGAATTCCTGCGCCGGCTGGTCGATATACAGTACACGCGGAACGACATCGATTTCAGGCGGGGGACGTTCCGCGTGCGCGGCGACATCGTCGAAGTGTTCCCCGCATCAGAAGATGAACAGTGCATACGTGTGGAGTTCTTCGGGGACGAGATCGACCGCATCAGGGAGGTCAACTACCTGACGGGTGAAGTGCTCGTCGAGCGCGAGCATACTGCAATCTTCCCGGCCTCCCACTTCGTCACGCGTGACGAGAAGATGAAGGTTGCCATCGAACGCATCGAAAAGGAACTTGAAGAACAGCTTGAGAAACTGCGTGCGGACGAGAAACTCCTCGAGGCCCAGAGGCTCGAACAGCGCACGAACTATGACCTTGAAATGATGCGGGAGATGGGATTCTGTTCAGGGATCGAGAACTATTCCGTCCATCTTACGCTGAGGCCGATGGGATCCACACCCTATACGTTGCTTGACTATTTCGATGATTTCCTCATCATGATCGATGAATCCCACGTCACCCTGCCGCAGGTCCGCGGCATGTACAACGGTGACCAGGCAAGAAAGCAGGTGCTCGTCGACCATGGTTTCAGGCTGCCGAGTGCGCTGGACAACCGGCCGCTGCAGTTTGAGGAGTTCGAATCCAAAGCGCAGCAGCTGCTTTATGTGTCGGCTACACCGGGTCCGTATGAACTTGAACATACAGAGAAGATGGTCGAGCAGATCATCCGTCCGACGGGGCTTCTTGACCCGGAAATCGATGTCCGGCCGAGCGAGCACCAGATTGATGACCTGCTTGAAGAGATTGTTGCCCGGGCCGAAAGGAATGAACGGGTGCTGATCACCACATTGACCAAGAAAATGTCGGAGGATCTGACGGATTATCTGAAGGAGGCGGGGGTCAAAGTACAGTACCTGCACTCTGAGATAAAGACGCTTGAACGTATTGAAATCATCCGGGATCTGCGCATGGGGACATTCGATGTGCTCGTGGGGATCAACCTCCTGAGGGAGGGGCTCGACATCCCGGAAGTCTCGCTGGTTGCGATACTGGATGCGGACAAGGAAGGGTTCCTGCGCTCCGGCCGTTCCCTCGTCCAGACTATCGGCCGCGCGGCGCGTAACAGCGAGGGCAAGGTGATTATGTACGCGGACAAGATTACGGATTCCATGCGCTATGCACTGGATGAAACCGCGCGCCGCCGCGAAACGCAGATGGCATTCAATGAGGCGCACGGTATCACACCGACGACAATCACCAAGGAAATCCGCGATTCCATCAGTGCCGAAGTGGAGATCAAGGAGGATGCCCACAAGGAAGACGTCAAGCCGTCCAAAAAGATGACGAAGAAAGAACGAGAAAAGACCATCGAACAGCTGGAGAAGGACATGAAGCAGGCTGCAAAAGATCTCGACTTCGAAACGGCCTCGGAACTGAGGGATGCATTATTCGAACTGAAAGCAGAAGGGTGATTCAATCGTGAGAAATACTCATATCAGCATCAGAGGTGCAAAACAGCACAACCTGAAAGACATAAATGTGGATATTCCGAGGGACAAGCTGATCGTTATGACCGGTCTGTCCGGCTCCGGCAAGTCTTCACTCGCCTTCGATACGATCTACGCAGAAGGACAGAGGCGGTATGTGGAGTCGCTCAGTGCATATGCCAGACAGTTTCTCGGCAACATGGAGAAGCCGGATGTGGATTCGATCGAGGGCCTGTCGCCTGCAATTTCCATAGATCAGAAGACGACGAGCAACAACCCGCGTTCGACTGTCTCGACAATTACCGAAATCTATGATTACCTGCGTCTGCTCTATGCCCGCGCGGGCACACCGTACTGTCCGATACATGGTGTTGAAATCACATCCCAGACGATCCAGGAAATGACGGACCGGGTGATGAAGCTGCCGGAACGGACAAAAGTGCAGCTGTTTGCACCGGTCATACGCGGTAAAAAGGGCCGGCATGAGAAACTGCTCGAAGATCTGGGCAGAGAAGGCTACGCCCGGGTCGTCGTGGACGGCGAGATGCATGACATCGAAGCGGTGCCGGAGTTGAACAAGAACAAAAAGCACAATATCGATGTCGTCATCGATCGCCTGGCAGTGCGCGAAGGTGTCGAGGCACGGCTCAGCGACTCCCTTCAGACGACGCTTGACAAGGGGAACGGCAATGTTGTCGTCAACGTGATTGACGGCGAGGATATGCACTTCTCCGAGAATTTCTCCTGTCCCGAATGCGGATTCACGATATCCGAGATGGAGCCGAGGCTCTTTTCCTTCAACGCACCGTACGGTGCCTGTCCGGATTGCGACGGGCTCGGCATGAAGATGGCTGTCGATGAACGCCTCGTCGTACCGGATCCCGGCATGACACTCGGGGAAGGGGCGCTCCAGCCGTGGCAGCCGATCAGTTCCAACTACTATCCGACGCTGCTGCGCCAGACATGTGAGCATTTCAATATCGATATGGATGTGCCGTTTGAAAAGCTGCCGGCGGCTGACCGGAAACTTGTGCTGCATGGTTCAAAAGGCGAGACTGTCGACTATGTGTTCAAACAGGACAACGGGGTCACCCGCCGCAGGACGATGCCGTATGAGGGCGTCATCAATAACATCGAACGCAGGTACAAAGAAAGCCCCTCCGAGTATACAAGAGATGCTATGAGCGGGTACATGCGCGAAATCACCTGCAAGACATGTGACGGCTACAGACTGAACGAAGAGGCTATGGCTGTAAAAATTGACGGCAGGCATGTGGGTGAAGCGGTCAATCAGTCCGTCAGAGAGGCGCTGGATTTCTTCGAATCCCCGTCACTCTCGGAACAGAACAGACAGATCGCTGCGCCGGTATTGAAGGAAATCAACGAACGCCTGCTGTTCTTATTCAACGTGGGGCTGGATTACCTGACGCTGAACCGGCGGAGCGGGACGCTCTCCGGCGGAGAGGCACAGCGGATCAGGCTGGCCACACAGATCGGTTCACGTCTTTCCGGTGTGCTCTATATACTGGATGAACCGTCTATCGGCCTCCATCAGCGCGACAACGACCGCCTGATCGGGACGCTCAAGAGCATGCGGGATATTGGCAACACGCTGATCGTCGTCGAGCACGACGAGGATACGATGCTTGCGAGTGACTACCTCATCGATATCGGTCCGGGCGCCGGCGAGCACGGTGGACGGATCATTTCCGAAGGGACGCCCGGGGAAGTGATGGAGGATGAGAACTCCATCACCGGCCAGTATTTGAGCGGCAGACGGGAAATACCACTTCCTGAAGAATACAGGAAACCGGATATGTCCCGTGCACTGGAAGTACGCGGTGCGAGGGAGAATAACCTCAAAAATGTGAATGTCAAAGTGCCGCTGTCCGTGATGAATGTGGTGACGGGGGTTTCAGGCTCCGGCAAAAGCACACTGATCAATGAAATTCTCTACAAAGGGCTGCATGCGAACCTCTACAAAACCAAGCAGATCCCTGGTGAGCACAAGGAAATCAGGGGTGCGGAACACATCGAGAAAATCATCGACATCGACCAGTCGCCGATCGGACGTACACCGCGGAGCAACCCGGCGACATATACCGGAGTCTTCGACAGCATCCGGGATGTGTTCGCCCAGACGAATGAAGCGAAAGTCCGAGGCTATCAAAAAGGCCGCTTCAGCTTCAATGTCAAAGGGGGGCCCTGTGAAGCCTGCAAAGGCGACGGCATCATAAAGATTGAAATGCATTTTCTGCCGGATGTATTCGTACCATGTGAAGTGTGTGACGGAAAACGTTATAATAGAGAGACACTGGAAGTGAAATACAAGGACAAAAGCATTGCGGATGTCCTGGCGATGACTGTTGAGGAATCTTATTACTTCTTTGAAAACCTGCCCAAGATAAAACGCAGGATAAAGACGCTGCTCGATGTAGGTCTGGGCTACGTCAGGCTTGGACAGCCGGCAACGACCCTCTCAGGCGGTGAGGCACAGCGTGTCAAGCTCGCCTCGGAACTGCACAGGCGCTCAGACGGAAAATCACTCTATATACTGGATGAGCCGACGACCGGCCTCCATTCGGAGGACATAAGGAAACTCATCGACGTCATCCAGCGTCTCGTGGACAACGGGGATACGGTCATCGTCATCGAGCACAACCTGGATGTCATCAAAGTGGCGGATCACATCATAGACCTTGGTCCGGAGGGCGGGGATGGCGGCGGCACAATCGTCGCAGCCGGAACTGTCGGGGATGTGATGGCAGAGACTCAGAGCTATACCGGGTATCACCTAAAAAAATGGTTGGAACGAAACCATCAGGAGGTTTGAAATGGACAATAAAGACCGCATACTGAAAATGCTCGAGGAAGGCAAGATCAGTTCCGAAGAAGCCATCAGGCTGATGGAAGCGATGGATCAGAAAGAGGATGCCGGAGAGCAGAAACAAAAGGATGGACCGGGCACCGGGCATTCAGACGGCCAGGCCGGCCGCAGCAGCAAGACATCCGGCAATTTTGCCAGTGCTTCCGAGGCATGGGACCAGCTTGTCGGCGAGTTCCAGAAGTACATCAATTCTGATAAGGCAAATGAAACATACAGCAACGTCAAGAATAAGTTTGAGAACCAGAAGTACGCCTCCCAGGTATTCGGTTCGCTTGAGAAGGCGTTCGACAGCGTCAAGAATTCAAACATCGACTCGATGTTCTCCTCCGGCGGCAAAAACCGTCTGATCGAGACCGTCGACGAGGACTTCTCCAATATTTCCGTGGATATCACCAACGGCAACATCACGATCGTGCCGACGGACAGGGTGACGACGGCGAAATTTGAAGTGACATCCTTCTACCGAAAGCTGGATAAGAAACGCAACTATTTCCAGGACATCATCTGCGAAGTGAAGAATAATGAACTGATGATCGTCTCGGATATCCGTTCGGCACGGGTGAATGTCGAGCTGCAGGTCAATCCCGCGCTGGTCAACCGGCTTATCGTTTCAAGTTCCAACGGCAATGTGACGGTGGAAAATGAGGAGTTCAGCGATCTGACCGTGGACATACTGAACGGCAGCATTACGCTCGAGAATGTTTCTTCAAAGAGTGCGTTTGCAAGGACCTCCCGCGGCAATGTAAAAGTTGAGGGCGGCGGATACGGAGCGCTCGAACTTGTCTCCATGGTCGGCACAGTGGACACCGACAGGCTGAACGCGAAAGATCTGACAGTATCATCCAACGGTTCTGTCAACCTGTCGCTCAAAGAGGAGACGGAATCGGCTTCCATCAACACGAACATGGGCAGCATCAATATCAGCGTGCCGAAGGACCGCGCACTGGAAGGCAGGATGAGTACTGTGGTGGGGCAGCTGAATTATCCGCCGGACATCAATGTGAGGTTCATGAAGCACCAGGATATCGGACTGAAGGAGCTCATGCTCGTCAATGATACAGATGAACGTGGCATGATCCTGGAAGTCAGCACCAAATTCGGCAGTGTGACACTCCACCGCCATTAACAGGATAATCGGACTCTTGGCCCGGCCGGTGCAATTACCGGCCGGGCCGTCATCTGTGCTGTCACAGATCCGACATATACATTAAATTATCATTCCATTCCATTGCGGATGATTGAAAATACACTTGCATTTCTTTATAGTTGAATTATTAAAGAGCCGAGGTGACGATATGCTCACAGTAGAAGCATTGGTAGATACATTTGACCTGACCGTCAAAGCTGGAAGTGACGGTCTCGGCAAAGAGATTGTAAATATAGACGTTTCACGTCCCGGGCTGGAAGTGGCGGGGTATTTTTCACACTATTCCTCCGACCGTGTACAGGTTCTCGGGATGAGTGAGACTTCATTCTTTGAAAGGATGCTGACGGATGAGGAGCGCGAAGACCGCTGCAAGCGGCTCTGCCGCAGGGAGACACCCTGCATCATCATCACCCGCAGTCTGTATGCGCCGCTTGAGCTGATTGAAGCGTGCAACCAGACACATACCCCGCTGCTCATCACAGAAGATAATACGACGAACTTCATCGGCAGGGTCTCCAATTTCCTGGAGAAGGCACTGGCTCCGGAAACGAACCTGCATGGCGTGCTTGTCGACATATACGGCATTGGCGTGCTGATCACGGGGGAGAGTGGTGTCGGTAAGAGTGAGACCGCTCTTGAACTCGTTAAAAACGGCCACAGGCTGGTGGCGGATGACAATGTGGAGATCAAGCAGGTGAGCAAGAACGTGCTGATGGGTTCGGCCCCTTCACTGATCCGGAACCTGCTCGAGATACGTGGCCTGGGCATCATCAATGTGATGACTCTCTTCGGAGCGGGAAGTATACTCGAGGAAAAACGGATTATGCTGAACGTCAATCTTGAGCCGTGGGAGGCGGACAAAACGTATGAACGTCTCGGTCTCGATCAGGAGAAGATCAAAATATTGGATACTGAAATAGACCAGAAGACGATTCCGATCCGTCCGGGACGGAGTCTCGCCGGTATCATCGAAGTGGCTGCAATGAACCACCGCATGCAGTACATGGGTTATAATGCAGCAGAGGAATTCAACGACCGGCTGAATGCACAGATCATGGCAGGCGGCCGTCAGGAGGGACAGGAATGATATTCAGCACCACTCCGCTCAGCCCGGTTGCTCTCGATCTGGGTCCGCTGGAAATCCATTGGTACGGCATCATCATCGCCGCCGGCATGCTGCTCGGGTTCTATCTTGCAGATCGTGAGGCGAACAGGTGCGGCCTCCCGGAAGGCATGTTCATGGACCTGATGTTCTACATCATCATATTCTCTATCATTGGAGCGAGGCTTTACTATGTCATATTCCAGTGGGAATACTATGGCCAGAACCCGATCGACATCATCATGATCAACGAAGGCGGCATGGCAATCCACGGGGGGCTCATCGGCGGTGCGCTCGCCGGCTTCATATTCTGCCGTGTGAAGGGTTACAGTTTCTTCAGGATAGCCGATATTGCCGCACCCAGCCTGATCCTCGGGCAGGCCATCGGCCGCTGGGGGAATTTCATGAACCAGGAGGCGCACGGCGGTGAAGTGACGCGGGGATTCCTCGAGTCCCTCAGGCTGCCGGAGTTCATCATCAACCAGATGTACATCGATGGCGCCTACTACCACCCGACTTTCCTGTATGAATCATTGTGGAATCTGCTCGGTTTTGTCATCCTCCTCATGCTGCGGCCGAAACTTAAAGTGTGGCAGACGATACTGCTCTACCTTATTTATTATTCAGCAGGCCGGTTCTTCATCGAAGGAATGCGGACGGACAGCCTGATGATCGGCGACGTTCTCCGCACGGCACAGGTCATTTCAGTCCTGCTCATCGTTTTGGCTGCTGCAGTGTGGATCTACCGCGAGATGAAATATGACCTGCCGAAATACGGCAGTGTACAGGGGATTTACGGCCCCGGGAGCGCTGAGGCCAGTCGGGGGAAAAGAAAGCAGGCCGGTCAGACCGTCAAGAAAAAGCAGGGGCACAAAAAGGGTAAAAACAGCAAAAAAGGGAGACAGCGATGAGAAGGCTCGAGATCAGAAAAGCAGGGAAAGTTAATCCGCTGTGGAATATGTACAGGACCATCTCCAGGTTCAAAGTGATAAAAAACTTCATATTCATCGAGCTCGGGCGCTATGCACCTTCCACAAAAATCAAGCATGTGCTGTACAGGAAGGCCCTCGGCATGAAGCTCGGGGACAACGTATCGCTCGCATTCCGAGCCATGCCGGACCTCATGTATCCGGAACGCATCCATATTGGCAAAAATAGTATAATCGGGTATAATACAGTAATATTGACCCACGAATACCTGGTCGACGAATACCGCATCGGTGATGTCAGGATCGGCCATGATACGATGGTGGGTGCGAACGTGACGATTCTGCCGGGTGTGGTGATTGGAAATCATGCGGTTGTCGGTGCAGGGAGCGTCGTTTCAAAAGATGTCCCTGACCATTCAACCTGCTACGGGAACCCGCTTATTATAAGGAGCAGGAATGATGAATGATAATAGGAAAGTAATCCCCTTCAACCAGGATGGCGAATTCCATTTCAATCAGGGGATGAAAAAATCAGGACAAAACAATAAGCATGATGCTCTGAGGAGTTTCCAGAAAGCGATTGAACTCGAGGGGAACAATCTTGCGTACCTGTCCCAGTATGCCTACCTTCTTGCTGAGGTGGGCCGCGGTACGGAAGCGGAACATATTCTGATCAATGAGTTCATTCAGCATCAGTATGATGCTGAATTTTATTTTATACTGAGCCAGCTGTACATCATCATGAGTGATCCCAACAAAGCGTTCCTCTTCGGTGTGCAGTATGTGAAGCATGAACCGGATTCCGGGTATGATGAAGAGCTCGAAAACATGTTTGAAGTGAGCATCGATGATGAAGAGGAAGTGGAGAAGGAGGCGGATCGTTTTACCGGCCAGCACCTGTTCCAGCATCTTTTCATGAATGCCCGCATCGAAGAGGCGCTCGAGCTGCTCTCCACATTGCCGGTGGACATACAGGAGGAGCGGGAATTCAGGAATATGAAGGCGATGGGCGCTCTATTCCTGAACCGCTATGAGGAAGCGCATGCCCTGCTCGAACAGCTGCTGAAGGAAGACCGGACGGATATGCATGCTCTGAGCCATATGACGCTGCTCTACTATCACACGGGGGAAACACAGAAGTACCATGACTATCTGAAGAAGATGGAAGTCGTCCAGCCTCTTGATGATGATGCACGTTTCAAAGTGGGGCTGGTACTCAATTTCCTGAAAAAATACGAGCGTTCCTATGAGCTGCTCTATCCGCTGTACAGGAAGCAGACGTTCGTGAGTTTCCAGCTGCTCCATGCGCTGAGCCATTCAAGCTACCATATGGGCAACCGGGCGGAAGCAGAGATGTTCTGGGACAGGATGCAGCTGTTTCATAAGGTGGATGAAGCCTACAGTCCGTGGAAGAAGGATGAGGCGTCACAGCGGATCGCGGAACTTGAAATGAAATATCTTAAGAATGATGATGCATATATGCGGCTGCTCGGGATATACAGGATTTATAACGTCAAGCCGCGTGACGCGATTCTTGGGCATGAAGTATGGGATACGATCGAGTCGCTCGATGATTACGAAAAACTGTACATTTCCCATCTGTTCCAGGGGTTGAACCTGGTCCGGCTCGGACGCATGCACAAAGGTCTTGAAGCTTTGAAGATGGCAGGCTACACCGGTGAGGAGGACCAGCTGGCATGGATTGAAACGTTCCATGATCTGTACGACAGAAAAGAGGATGTCGAAGATACTGATGCACTTGCGGCTGCAACACTGCATTTCCATAAGCGCGACAGGAAGATGACGAAGAAGGCGCTGGTGGAGGCTTTCGATACCACACTCTACCGGTTGAACAAGGCGATTGAGAAAATCAGGCACATTTGATGAAATATTGTACAGGAGCATTTATAATATATAAGAATGATTAAGAGACAAAGGAGTAATGATCATGGCTGAAGAAACTATTTATGATGTCGTCATCATAGGCGCAGGTCCGGCGGGGATGACAGCTGCGGTATACGCATCGCGTGCAAACCTGAAAACAGTGATGCTCGAGCGCGGCATGCCGCGCGGACAGATGGCGAATACCGAAGAGGTCGAGAATTTCCCGGGATTCGATTTCATCACCGGGCCGGAACTCTCCACCAAGATGTTCGAGCACTCCCAGAAATTCGGAGCTGAATATAAATACGGTGATATCAAATCCGTTGAGATCGACGGGGATATCAAAATCCTGAAAACGGGCACCGAAGACATCAGGACCAAAACAGTGATCATCGCGACAGGTGCGGAATACAAGAAGGTCGGTGTCGATGGTGAAGATACACTCGGCGGCCGCGGCGTAAGCTACTGTGCGGTATGTGACGGCGCGTTCTTCAAAGAGAAGGAACTGGTCGTCATCGGCGGCGGGGACTCCGCAGTCGAGGAGGGTGTCTTCCTCACCAAATTCGCAAGCAAGGTGACAATCGTCCACAGAAGGGACGAGCTGAGGGCGCAGAAGATCCTCCAGGACCGTGCCTTCAAAAACGATAAGATCGATTTCATCTGGGATACGGAGATTCAAGCCATCAATGGCGACAGCAGGGTGGAGAGTGTCACACTGCTCGATAAGAAAAACGGTTCGATCTACGATTTCGAGGCGGATGGAGTATTCGTCTATGTCGGCATGAAGCCGCTGACGTCACCGTTCGAATCCCTGGGCATACTGAACGACCTGGGATATGTCAATGCAAACGACGAAATGGAGACGCCTATACCGGGCATCTTTGCAGCAGGCGATGTCCGTGACAAGACGCTCCGCCAGATTGTCACAGCGACGGGCGACGGAAGCATAGCGGCGCAGAATGCGCAGCATTATATTGAAAAACTTGCAGATATGCAGGAATCCAGATAACAGACGGCAGACCCTCCGGAGCGCATCCGGAGGGTCTGTTCCGTGGCGGGGGAGCTGAGCCCCTCCATTGAAAAGGGAGCTTCCGGATAGTATCATAATATATTGCCATAATCTTTTTAAAAGACGGAAATTAGTGTAAAGTAGCCTTAAGAATATCAGGAGGGTGTGGGATGAGTGAAAGAACTTAAAATTTTGACCGGGATGAGCGGTGCGGGTAAATCCGTCGGCATCGAGGCACTGGAGGACATGGGATATTTCTGTATCGACAATCTGCCGCCGATCCTGCTGCCGAAAGTAGTGGAGCTCATGGAGACTGCGGATGGCCACATGTCCCGTGTGGCACTCGGCATCGATCTTCGCGGCAAGGAGTTTTTTGAAAGTCTCATTTCAGAAATCGAAGAGCTCCGGGACAACAATGAGATTGCACTCGAAATCATTTTCATCGATGCCTCGGATGAGACGCTTGTGAAGAGATACAAGGAAACAAGGCGTGCCCATCCGATTGATAATACATTGAATGTACTCGATGCCATCCATGTCGAACGCCGCCTCCTTTCCGAGTTGAAAGGCCGTGCGAACAAAATCATCGACACGTCTGAGACGACCGAAAAAGAACTCAGGAATAAAATATTCGAGCACGGCAGCGGGGAAAACCAGTCTCCGTTCAACGTCAATATCATGAGTTTCGGCTTCAAGAACGGCATCCCGATTGATGCAGACCTTGTATTCGACGTACGCTTCCTGCCGAATCCCCACTATGTAGATGCGCTCAGGCCGCTGACCGGGCTGGACAAGCCGGTTTCCGATTATGTGATGAAGTGGAAGGAAACGCGGACATTCTACACCAAACTGCTCGATCTGTTGAAATATATGCTGCCGCAGTTCATGAAAGAGGGTAAGTCCCAGGTGGTCATTGCCATCGGCTGCACAGGGGGACAGCACCGTTCAGTCACTCTTGCTGAACAGCTTGCAAAGGACCTCTCTGAGCCGTTCGATTTTAAAATGAAGGCGGTGCACAGGGATGCGCCGGTTGAGAGCAAACCTTATGAAGAAGATTAAAATCACCCTGGTCGGCGGCGGCACCGGCCTCAGCGTACTGGCAAGAGGACTCAGACAGTACCCTGTGGACATTTCGGCAATCGTTTCGGTGGCGGATGACGGCGGATCGACGGGCATCATCCGCGATCAGATCGATATGCCGGCGCCGGGGGATATCAGGAACGTAATGAGCGCCCTCAGTGACGTGGAGACGAAGCTTGAGAATCTGTTCACCTACCGGTTTAACAAGGATGCCCTCGGCGGCCATGCACTCGGTAACCTGATGCTGGCTGCAATGTACGACATGACCGGCGACTTCGCCGTGGCTGTTGAGGAACTGAGCAAAATACTGAACGTCAAGGGGACCGTCATCCCGTCAACGAACATCAGTCCGAAGCTTGCGGCCCGCATGAAGGACAACTCCATCATCGTGGGTGAGAGCTACATCCCGGAAGTCCAGCAGAAAATCGAGGAAGTCTATCTGATTCCGAACGACACTGTCGCAACCCCGGAAGCGATAGAGGCAGTGTGGGAATCCGATGTCATCGTCTTCGGCCCCGGCAGCCTCTACACAAGCATCATGCCGAACCTCATACCCGCCGGAATGAAAGAGGCGATCATCAATTCAAGCGGTATAAAGGTCTATGTATCGAACATCATGACCCAGGTGGGAGAAACAGTGGAGTACACCGCGGCTGATCATCTCGAAGCGATCAATTTCCATATGGGCGAGCGTGTAATGGACTTCATCATATTGAACGATCAGAATATCAAAGGCCGTATATCCGGTTACTATGACCGGAACGGCATGACTGTCGTGGACAGTGACAGCCGCCGGCTTGAAGAGATGGGCGTCAAAATAATAACGGATTACCGCCTGGTCCATATTGATGATCAGGGTGCGGTGAGACACAATAACAAAGTGCTTGCAGAGAAAATCTATGACATCGCTTTGAAGGAGATCAGCACTTTGCAGTACAGGAAATGAGATAATATTTAAGGGCGTGATTGCATGTCATTTGCTTCTGACATGAAGAACGAATTGACAAGGATCGAAGTGGATACGTGCTGCATGAAAAGTGAGCTTTCCTCATTGATCAAGATGAACGGCGCGCTCAGTCATTTTGACGGGGACTGGATCATCAACATCCAGACTGAAAATGCGGCGATCGCTAGAAGGATATTCAGTCTCATCAAAAATGTGTACGGGGTGGAAATAGAACTGCTGGTGCGCCGGAAGATGAAGCTGAAGAAAAACAATGTATATATATGCCGGATCAAAAAGGACAGCCGGATGGTGCTCGAGGATCTCGATATCATGCATGCAGGCAAACTCTCCCACGAAATCAGCAAGGAGATCAAGTCGAAGGAATGCTGTATCAGAAGCTATCTGCGCGGTGCATTTCTTGCGGGCGGCTCCGTAAACAATCCGGAAACCTCGGCGTACCATCTTGAGATCTTTTCGATGTATGAGGAGCATGCGGAAAGTCTCGCCGAGTTGATGAACGGCTATGAGCTGAATGCCAAATGCATCGAACGCAAGCGCGGGTTCATAACATATCTGAAGGAAGCGGAGAAGATTGCGGAATTCCTCAGTCTGATCGGCGGCTACCAGGCCCTTCTGAAATTCGAAGACGTCCGCATTGTGCGCGATATGCGCAACTCGGTGAACCGGCTGGTCAACTGCGAGACCGCCAACCTCAACAAAACCATCGGTGCCGCGATGAGGCAGGTGGAGAACATCCAGTTCATCGATTCGGAGATCGGACTGGAGGAACTCCCTGACCGGCTGCGGGAGATAGCCAGGCTGCGCGTGGAGCATCAGGAGGTTTCTTTGAAGGAGCTCGGTGAGATGATGTCCACCGGTGCAATCTCAAAATCGGGTGTGAACCACAGGCTGAGAAAGCTTGACAAGATTGCGGAAAAGCTGAAAAAAGGTGAAGCTGTCACATTTTGATGCCGGCATGAAGAACCACCCCGGGCGTATGTATACCCGGGGTGGTTCTGCTTTACGCCTTGGCCGCCTCCCCCTCTTTGAACAAGTCTTCAAGGGCGATTTCAAGCGTCGGAAAGATGAATTTGAAGTCATGTTCCATCAATACTTCCGGCATGACATACTGGCCTTTCAATATCAGCATGGACTGCTCGCCCAGCACTTTCTCGATGAGGAATCCGGGGACTTTGACGAAACTGGGTCTGCCCAGCGCTGCAGCCAGGTATACGGAGAACTGCTTCTGCCTGTGCGGCGTCGGTGCAGTCATGTTCACAGGGCCTTCGATGTCTTTATTGACGCCGGCGAAGAGCAGCGCGTTCAACAGATCATCGACATGGATCCAGCTGTACCACTGGTTTCCGCTGCCGAGCGTGCCGCCGGCGCCCAATCTGTATGGCATAGCCATTTTCGGCAGGGCGCCCTGTTCGCTGTCGAGGATCAGGCCGAACCTTGCCAGCACCACACGCACGCCGTGTTTGGAACACTTCTGCGCCTCCCTCTCCCATGCGGTGACGACAGAAGACAGGAAATCGTGGGGGGCGAAGGTATCCTCTTCGTCAAAACGGGCACTTTCACTCACCGGATAATAGCCGATCGCACTCGCATTCACGAGGACATCCGGCGTGGTCTCAGCCTGTTCGACCCATCTGTTGAGCATGCGGGTCACATCGATCCTCGAATCGAGGATTTCCTGCTTATGGGCGTCTGTCCACCTGTGCTGGAGAGATGCCCCCGCAAAATTATAGATGATGTCGATATGCTTCGGCATGTCCGCCATCCATGTATCATCATCCAGATTGTCCGGGTTATACTTTATATAGTGCAGGTAGGGATGTTCGGAAGTGTGATTCCCACGGGAAAGTATATATACATGATCATGTTCCTCCTTGAGAATTTCAATCAGCTTCCCGCCGATGAAGCCGGTACCGCCTGTAATCAGTACATTCATAATATAACGCCTCCTTTTACATACAGTATAACCCCGATGATAATCCGGTAATCAGGAAATGATGAAAAAAGTGACGGAGAGGACGGTATGCTGTCCGGGCGGAGGTTTTCAATATGCGATGAAACCGGCGGCGCCCGCACAGATACATAAAAAGAGCAGACCCCCCCGAAAGGGGATCTGCTCTGTCCGGAAATGAAAAGCTTATTTGCTGTCGAGTGCTTCCGGTTCCATCACTTCGTCGACGAGACCGTATTCTGCAGCTTCGTCGGCTGTCATGAAGTTGTCGCGGTCTGTGTCTCTTTCGATTTTATCGAGCGGCTGACCTGTGCGTTCCGCAAGGATCTTGTTGAGTTTTTCGCGTGTTCTCAGGATGTGCTTGGCGGCGATTTCGATTTCTGTCGCCTGACCCTGTGCACCGCCGAGTGGCTGGTGGATCATGACTTCTGCATTAGGCAGTGCGAAGCGTTTGCCTTTTGCACCGGCTGCGAGCAGGAATGATCCCATTGATGCTGCCATGCCGAGGCAGATTGTCTGTACGTCAGGCTTGATGTGCTGGATGGTGTCATAGATTGCCATGCCTGCTGTTACACTGCCGCCTGGCGAGTTGATATACAGGTAAATGTCCTTCTCGGAATCCTGGGCCTGCAGGAAGAGCAGCTGGCTGACTACCGAGTTTGCAACGTTATCATCGATGCCTGTACCAATCATGATGATCCTGTCTTTAAGCAGCCTTGAGTATATGTCATAGGCACGTTCACCGCGGTTTGTCTGTTCAATGACTGTAGGGATTAAATTCATTTATTCTACCTCCTGAAAATATTCATTTCATCAATGCGCTAATTATGTTATACCACATTAGTCAAATAAGGTCAAAAGAAAATGCTCGAAATGAATATCGAAGAAAGGGTAAATTTAACTCTTTCATTCAAATGGAATTATTGCTATACTGTATATGTTTTCATTGCTTATAAAAACGTACCC
>Ga0079226_10001512_pt1 | contig 17823 bp, 35 predicted proteins | sample Poulit2014_FD_76345 | JGI IMG/M metagenome (GOLD analysis project Ga0079226, IMG submission 76345) | Agricultural soil microbial communities from Georgia to study Nitrogen management - Poultry litter 2014 | ecosystem: Environmental > Terrestrial > Soil > Agricultural land | place: USA: Georgia...
TAATAAAACCGGGGTTATCTCTTAAAACGAAATAATCCCGGTCACTACCACTGATCAACTTCAGTATCATCTTCCGTATCCTGTTCGTCATCCTGTTGTTCATATTCATCCATCATAGGATTGATTTCCGTCGCTTCTGTGCGCTCTTTTTCAATCCGGGTCAGTTCATCATCCACATTGTCGATGAAGTCCAGGAGGGTCAATTTCGTCCGCTCAGACAGGTTTCCACCTAGCTGCATGAATAGTTCAATCATTTCTTTTCTGGTTTTTGGAACGTTAGGGGTAAATTCAATCTTCACTTTGTTAATGTCATCTTCAACAATGTTCTGAATACCAAGAATGCGCCCCAAGAGTTTATAACGTTTATTCAGCGCCTTTTTGTACATGCGCTCCTTCTTGGCTCTGAGTTGTTCCAATGAAGTCAGCTTATATTTCATTGCTTCACCGCTCTGCACCCCGCTGAAATTTTCATCAGATAAATTCGGTGTATAGGTCAGCAAATGAATATCCTGTTTAATCCTATCCTTATACGCTTCCACACCGGCTACATCATATTGTTTATAGATGTAATCAATGTTGACATTACCTACTTTGCCATCTGCATCCGGTTTGGTTTTACCCAGGATAATTCTGGATTGCTTCATTTTCTTAGCTTCATCAGATGTGAGATCCACATTGCCTTCAATTTTCAACATGGCATCATTCAGGTCTGTCATATAGTTTGCCGTGTCAGATTGAGCCAGGTCGTATAAATCAAAGAGATCCAGCACGTGTTCAAAGTCTCCGGTTCTGAAACGGTTGTTCCACCATTCATTCAACTGGATATCATTGTAATAATGCGGTTCATCGTTCAAAAGGGTTATATTTTCATTGTTTTCCTTGAACTTGAATTGTAGAGTATCCGTGTACAGTGTAAAAAATGTTTCCATCTCATCCCAGGTGTTTTTTTCTTTATAATAGGTCACACCACCGATTACATTTTGTTCAAGGGTATTGTCCCTGATGGTGAATGCTTCATAAGGATTCACCTGGACCACCTTATCCACTTCGTTTTCATCACGGTAAACCAATTCATATGCTCTACCGTATATGGAACAATCTTCAATCATATTGTAATCATGGGCTTCAATATCATTTACATCATTAAAAATGTCTATCTGTTCCTGATCATTTTCGTTTTCCAGCGAGTAAACCACAGGATTACCACCCACATACCCTGTTGTAAAATCCACCGTGTACTTGGCAAAGTCATGGGTCGCTCTGTAATCTGCCAGTTCTTCATCCCGTGCTTCCCGTTTATTAATCCCCTGGTTGTGACCCAGGTACGTCTCCAGAAGCCGTTTCAAACGGGGAACCTGCACAGTGTGATGCTGTGCAATCATTTCCCAGAGTAATTTATAGTCATTTTCAAATAGTTTATCTACATCAGACACAGTAAATATTTCGTTTGCTTCTTCTTCAAATCTTGTTTCTAAAATGCCGGTCAACGCTTCCACCTCCTATAATCCCAATGCTTTGATTGTGTCGATTTCATCATCAACAGTTTTATAATTTCTTTCTATTGTCAGATGGGACAATATGGCGTACCTGATGGCATCCATCACATCATCAAATTGTTTCACGGGTTCATCTTTGGTTGAATGCCAGACATAGTTGTAAATCTCCTGTCTGAACCGTGGTGTATGATCATAGTTAACAAAGAACCGGTTGGACTTAATCAGCCCAGCCACCGTTTCAATGCCTTCCATACGGCGTTTATTACCGTTGTAAGCCTCAAAGTGTTCCTGGAATCTCACCACATATTCCGGTCTTGCGGAATCACAGAAAAAAGGGATGTCACCGTATCTGGTAACAACCCTTTTCGCTATTTCCAACCATTCTTCTATTTGCTTGTGCTGGTGCGCATGTTCTTCAACAAAATAAAACTTATCATCATAACTTTTGCCAATGACTACTATCGAACCATGATGATCAAACCCAAAGTCAACACCGGCAAAGTATTCTTTCATCGGAATGTGCTTCAATTCTTCAGGACTGACAACATGTACATCTTTGTTGAAGTCTGCGTACACCACGCCGTCACCGGACACCCATAGACCTTTAATGTTTCTATCATAGAACATACCGGAAGGGGTTGTATCTTTAATCTGCCGTCTGTAACGCTCTGATAGGAATGTATTATCATCCAGTTCAAAGTGATAATCTATAATGCTGTTAGACGGGTTTAAAATGTAATCCTTCAACAGCCAATGTTCAGGATGGTCAGGGTTGGTGTCACATACAATTCTCGCACCCTCACCGGAACACCGTGATTTAATTTCATCAAAAACCTGTTCATCCGCAATGGATGCTTCATTGATGTAAGCCCCGAACGCTGTCATCCCTCTTATGGCACCCAATCCAGCTATCGTACCATGCCCCGTTTGAACAATTGTCACACCGAACAATTTAAACCGGTTGTATTTATCAAAACTAAATTCAATCCCGTACATGTTTGTCAATTCTTCCAGTACGTTCTTTTGAATAGTTCCCAAAGAATAACCCGCAAGGATGAATTGTGGATTTCTGATATTCAAGCGGTTTGCCGTTTCCCGGACTTCCATCAGTTGTTCAAGGAATACATAGTTATTAAAAATTGTTTTACCTGTTCTTTTAGCACCATGCAGAATACACATGAACCAGTCTTTTTTCATAATTTCAGCATAGATGGAATACTGTTTATCAGTGAATTGATGGGGCATTTTATTTTCAATCATGTCCCAGCACTTCCCTGTTTTGCTTGATCAGTTCAGCCAGTTTGTCTTCAGTAGATGTTTCTGTTTGAAGTTCTTTTTCGAGTTTTTGGATTTCCAATTCTGTCTTAGGAAGCACATCATACCTTTTGAGCATGTCGAGTCCAGCTTGTTTACGTGTTTGTACACTCGGTGGTAGATATTTTATATCTTGAATACCATCACCAACAAAAACAGCTACAGGCCCTTTAATTTCTCCTCTCATCGTCGATGTCAAGAATTGGAGTATTTCATCTTGTTTGGCAATAGATTTTTTCTTTAATTCTTCCAATCGTTCATCAACGTAGGCTTTAACCTTGACATTTCTCAACAGTCTACTACCCGCTTGAGCTGCTGTAGCCTCCTTGTTCACACTAGGATATGCAATCAAATATGCCTGCGTCGCATTTCCACTTATAATAAATTCGTCGGCAAAGCGTTGTTGTTTCTCTGTTAAATTCATATCAATCTATCACCAACTCTCACGGCTATCCGCCTTATTTTGACATAAAAAAGACACCACAATGGGTGTCCGGTAACTGATTCTGTTAATAGCAAATGTAATCTAAAAAGTAAAAAGCCAAAGAAACTTTAATTATTATTGAATGGATTTTCATCAATAAAATAGTCATGAAAATCTTTTCCGAATTTACTTATTTCATAGGTATCTTTCGATTGCACTTTTTTTGTTTTAACAGTTTGATTTTTAATATTTTTAGTTTTCTTAGGATCTTTAATAGCAGTGTTCAAAGCATTTACTTTTTCCGCTAATGTGGAAAGCGTTTTATAAACATTTGTAATATCATCAGCTATTTTTTTATCTGTTTTTGTCTCCATCAAACCAATTGTTCTCAAATTCGCTTTAGTCGCATTAAAAATATCCATCGAAATATTAAAGGTTTCTAATAATTTTTTTACGTCTCTCATTTCCCCTGTTTCTGAATCAAAAGGTGTCCTATAAAATTTAAGTACAGCAATATCCAGTAAAGTTAATCTATCAATAGTGTCGAAATATAATGATGCTACATCAAATGAAACATCATCATTTTCTAATATTTTTTCTAAACCGTGTACTATAAACTCGATCTTTTCTTCCTGTTCGCTCCTAAGAGCTCTTTCAATTGCACTGTTAACTATATCATCGATCTTTTCTTTATCTACTTCGTCTTTTGATGCAACCATATCTTGAATATCATCAATGCGCTTGTTTAGTTCTTCAGTAAATTTCAATAAATTTCTCATTTGCTTTTTGTTTCTATAAGTAGCTATTGTCGCACCGATACCTGGCAACGAATTGAACAATGATTCGACACCTACTTCCATACCAAATTGAGCAACTTCACTATCAACATGGCCCTGCAAAAACTCTTGAGTTTGATTGCTCGCTCTTGAAGTGAGTGCTTCTTGAAACCCATCCAATATAGTCATGTAAATCCCCCTAAAATTTATTACTGTAATCATATCAAAAAGCCACCCGATATGGATGGCTTTTCAAACTTTAGGAGGTCTATACCAATGAGAACTCGTAACTGTGAGTGGTGTATGCCTCACCGTCCTCCCTTCCATTGTACAATCAGAGTGAAGAATCCACCTAACTTTTCAAGTATGTCAAGTTTGTCAAATGTGTTCAGTCCTTAAGCATTTCACAAACCTCACACATAACCTGGTGAGCTCTTTGCCTAGAGACACCTGCTTCCTCTGATATATTTTGGTATGTCATACCATTCAACCTTAAGTTAAATATCATGGCCATACGCTCATCAGTGATACGATCCCAACGATTTTGAATATAACGTGCTTTTGATTCTAAACGGGATAGCTCTTTATCCATTTTCATTCGTCTCATAGTGTCATTATGAACAGGATCACTGTTGCCACCTGCTGCTTTCGGCATCGCTGCCTCAATTCCATATTGAGAGGTGGAACCACCACCAATCTCAGATTTATATTGTGCATTTAATTCTTTAATCCTCGAGATGTAGTACGGATAATTATTAATCAAATCCATAATTTTTTCTGTCGTATAAGTTTCAGTCGCATAATTCATAATTCAGCTACACCCCGTTTTAAAGTTTGGATATCTTCACGGTGACATGGTCAGTGTCCCCGTATTGTTTCTTCACATTCAGTTCTACAATCTGTGAATCATCTTTATATACTGTTTGATTCAGAGCATCTAGTATTCCCTTTGCTAAGTTATCCAGATCCGGCTTCTTCTGGTACATCAATGCGCCGTCCTGTATCGCTTTCAGCTTCTTTTTGGTGTATGACTTAGGTGGGGCAAAAACAAACGTCAGGTGCACAGCTATGGGATAGTCAACAATACTCAATCTGTTTCTATTCATGTAACTCTTAGCTGTCAGCTTCACCAACCGTTTATAGTTGATGCTCTGCCTGGAATTGACCGCTCTCGATTTACCTGCTGTTGTTTGATAGACGCGCGGTCTTGGCTGCGGTACTGCTTTGCCATCCACTTTAAACTCAATCAATCTTTATCACGTCCCAAAATTTCTTTAATACGATCCAGACAGTCATCTTCCTTGCAGGTCTGCTGATTTGACGAACACACCATCTATCATCTCTCCTGTGCGCCCTGCAATCTCACTGTAGGCTTGTGACAGACATTCTTCTAAACTCATGTCATTCTGTTATGCCAAGATGATTAATGTCACTACCACGTCTCCTATGCCATCTTTGAGCATATCTTGATCACCTCTAGCCAATGCAGCAGCAACTTCTCCAACTTCTTCAGTCACTTTAAGAAACTGTTTACTTGGATCTGCTTCATGTAAATTCTTATTCTCAGACCATTCTTCTACCAATTTTATTAGTTCATCCATTTATTCTTCCCCCTATAATCACTTAACGCTTCAGAAAAAGCCTCTAGTGCCTTGTAACCTGTCATGCACTTCAATACTTCAAGCACAACTTCCATTACATCAGTCTCATTCGTTCCTTCAGTAGGTACCATATCCACAATGTGATGGCCACTTCTGATTTCGATTGTGTAGGTCATCGTTTATCAATCCTTTCTTTGATTTCCATCATCACGAGTACACAAATCAATAGCAGCATGACAATAAATAATGTGAGAGCTGAGTACAGTAAAGTAATCATCAGAACCAAGCCTCCCCTTTAGCTTCACCTAATCGCTTCTCAATCAATAATCCCTCCAGCTTGCGTATCCGCTCCTTCAGATCACTATTTTCTCGAAACAGCTGCATCCTGCTTCTCCGTTCACGTTTAATGGTTTCCGCCTGCATTTCAATGCGTTCAATACAATTGCCATTACATCTCGTCGTGTAGATCATGGGCTTACCTCCTTGAAGTCTTTTTCTTTCATCCATTTTTCATATCTTCCGTAGTCCAGATCAATCGCGGTGTAATCCATGATTTCTTGATACTTCCCCGGGTGGACGTGAACAGTATGTTCACCAGGAACAGCCAAAGCCACATGTTTCTTGCCTTTTCTGATGTGCCATCTGTGCAGGAAGCCTGTTTTATCTTTAGATTTGACACTCGGTGTATCAAATAGTGTAAGCTGGTTCATCCGCTCGCCTCCTCACATAATCCGTAAATTCGTCATGCCTGCCATGCAGAGTGTGGATGCCGTGCAATCGTTTGAACTCATCCGCTAACCCGCTTATCCACACGATGTAGTCATGCATTTTGACCTCTGATTTATGCGTCGCGTCCATATGGTCCAGATATGCCTGAAATCTTGGCTGATAGTGTTCGTCGAAAAGTGTGAGCTGAGTCATACGATCATTCCACCGACTTGAAGTATCCATTTCCGATAAACTGACTGAATACATTGCTCGAAATGCTGCCCTTGCGACTACTCCCATGCACGTACTCGTAATGGATCGTATTCACGTCTGCATACGTCACAATGATTTTTTCGCCTTCCGCCGTTTCAAACTTGTCACCTTGCTTAACATTCATCGATACTCCACCTCAACTTCCGTCTGGAACCCCATGTCTTCCAAATATTCGTCCAGGCTATTCACACCGACTAGGGTATCTGCGTAATAATTTGTTTCAAAAAAGTAGATAGCGTACATATTTTTATTCTTCAGAAACTCGACGGCGCCAATGTACTTGCCATTTTTAAATATTTCCATCATTCCACCCTCTTCACCATTTTCTAAAGCATGCATAATATAATTGCTTCGTATACTTTGACGGCTTCCATTCCACCGGGCTCGCCTTCTGAAATACCACAGCCTTCTCCTGTGAGTCCGTTTCATCAATCTTGATAACTGGTGCCTTTCCGGCAAATGAACGCTGCGTGCGCAAATTTGGTACGCTTATGAACATTCCTCATCATCCTCCATTTTTACAAGTGCTCTATTGCCTCGCTTCATCCCGGAAGGTGTGCCATACCAACGAATCGTCTCTCGCTTCAAGCCCGTTTCTTCGACGATTTCATCCAGTGTGCCAATCGATTCAATATCATCGCCGTCATACAGTACATATTCCGGCTGTTCCATCGGCACTTCTTCCAGATGCTCCGGCATCCGTCCCTGCATCAGCTTCTTGTGCAGATCTGCGGACTCCCCTCTGCGAACTAACGTATTCAACTCGCCAGGCGTCTTTCTCAGCTTTGCCTCCAATTCTTTCAGTGTGCCCTCGGTACGATAATTGCCATATCTGTAGTATTTATAGAATTTCGGTATTCTCGGCATTATGCTTCACCGACTTCCACGGGCTGAATGCTTTCCAGAGACAAGCCGTACTCTTTCGCCCGTATCAGCACCGATTTTGTAAAAGGAATATCCAGTGTTTTCATGCGTCCAATCAGCTCAATCACTTCCGCTTTGCTGAACCGGGCTTCATCCGCCCCTTTTTCTTGCGACTTCTTTTTACGCCCATGCGGCCACGGTCTGATCGGCTCTGAAATGGCTTTTTTAACCGACCAGCCGGCATAAATCCTGTGTTTCAACGTATTCCAGATGATGCCGTTTCTTTCCGCAAGTTCTATTTCTTCTGCCGTGATGCGTTGACCGTGTATCATTCTCACACCGCCGCCCTTTGGTGGATAACTGATGGCCTGATCCAACGATTCTCCTTTACTTCTCACACGGTAACTGATGGTTTGCAGTTTCAAATGATTGGCAGCCGCTATTTCCTGCTGCTCTGCCGTCATTTTTATTTTGTGTTTTCCCATGATTTTCGACCCTTTCTGTAGTTTTAAATCACTTCTATGATTCCACCTCTAATTAATGCTTCAGCAACTTTGTAGCGTGCAGTCCTCTGCCCGGCAGCAAGTAACCTGTCGATGTAATCGTCGTTAAACATGTGCAGCTGCTTAATGTCTTGTTTAGATATTTCGTCTTTATCGAGTAACTTATCGACAATGGATTTCTCAATCGTTATATTTTGAGTTGATAATTCTGCAATCATTTACATCATTCCTTTCATTCGGTAATCATCGCCATTAAGCACAACAACTTTTGTCCGCTCCATCATCCGGGAGAATATCCGGTGGATTTCCATCGATTTCATGAAATCCTTACTGCTGTAATTGGTGGTGTAGACCGTGCACTTTCCACGTCTGGCATCTACAATTTTGAATAGCTCCGATACTTCAAAATCTGTCATTCTGTTTGCGCCCACATCATCCAGTATTAGTAAATCAGCATCCTGCGCCATTTTGGATATTGGGTGCCGCTGGTTATGATCTTTAAACTCCTGTTTCAGTTTGTCGATATAGTCCGGCAAGGACATGAACAGCACTTTATAGTTTTGGTCAGCCACTGACTTCCTGATGGCTGCCGCAAGATGTGTTTTGCCAGTGCCATATGAGCCCTGAAACATAACATTCTGTCCGTTTTTAAGATAGTCGCCGAAGTGCCTACCGTAGTGACCGGCCGCTTTTAAAGCCTTAACCTGCATCTCACTTTCGGCCTTATATTCGTCGAATGTTTTATTTTTATAATCTCCGTAGATGATCGAACCTTTTTCAAAAACCTCTGCGTTTATTTTTCGTTGCTTCTCGTTTGCCCACCGGATGGATTCGCACTTGCAGCCTGTTTCATTTGTGGTGCCGTCTTCAAATGTGATGCGTTTAATATTGCCTTTGCATTTTTCGCATTGTCCAAGCGATTCTGTTTTAACCGGCTTCTTCAACAGTGGCGCCTCTTCTGAATTGTCCTTCGCATGTTGCATAATCCTGTTAATTGAATCTTCCACGTGATTTCACCTCTTTAGAATCCGAGCTGGTCGATTTGTTTTTGTTGCTCCGGAGTCGGTTGGTAATCATTCTGCTTGTATTGTTGCAGCTTGCCTTTATTTTCATGCTTCCGTACTTCGTCCAAAGTTTTAAGCCCTTCATTTCGCCAACCTTGAATAATCGACTTAGCGTAATTCCAGTTTCGTTTTCCGCGCATTACTGAAATATCTACAGCTTCAATAATTACTTCGTTTGGTTCATCAAATTTATCGTTGTAAAAAATCAAATCCTCAGACATATTTGGATTGAGAGAACTGAATACAGATTCTAAGTGATCTCTAGCAGCTGCCGGAAGTTCCTGTCTCCCCTCTGCTAACCTATCCTTACCTTCCCTTTCCTTACCTAACCTTACCTGTGTTGACGAGCCGTCGACGTCACGTCCACGTACCGTGTACGAACCGTTTTCCTTCTGTGCGATTTGTCTTTTTTCATGTTGGTAATGCGTCTCGTTATAAGTGTCTTTTCTTATATAGTTGTGTATTTTCCAATCTTTTATGACGACCACGCCGCTGTCGAAAGGGATCAGAAATTCCTTGTTGAGCAGCAGTTTTAAATCATCATCGCCCGCGCCCACCATTCTCTTGATTGTCTTTGCATTACCGATAAACCCGTCATCATCTGCACTCATATTTAGATGGAAATATAAACACTGAGACGACATTGGCATATCTAAAAATGTGTCTGTTTCTGTTATCTTTTTGCTGAACATTCTTCTTTGTGCCATACATTTACTCCTTTCTTAAAATGGCAGGTCGTCATCTGAAATATCCACTGGACCATCCTCTTTAAAAGGGTTCTCAGCATATGATGGTTTCTGCTGCTGAGCGTTTTGCCCTTTCGTTTGACCGCCATAAGCCTGCCTGTATGAATCGTTTTGTCCTCTTTGCTGTGATTGGTCATTTGACTGCCCTTTACGCTCCACAAACGTCACTTGATTGACCATTACATCTGTTGTAAATGTTGTCTTGCCGTCTTTATCGTCATATTGTCCCGTTTGCAATGTCCCGGTCAGTCCAATTTTTGATCCTTTGCTAAAGTGTTCTGCAATGACCTCAGCTGTTTTGTTGAATGCTTTACACCTTGGAAAATCGCTTTGGTACTCTCCTGTTTGCTTATCTTTATAGGGGCGCTGCACGCCAATATTGAAATTGACGTATGCAGTGCCTCCTTGACTGTGTTTAAGTTCTACATCTGCAGTTAAATTCCCAATCAGATTAATTTGATTCATCAGTTGACTCTCCTTCTGCCGGCACATCAGCAACAAATTCAGGCATGTCGACGAAATTATCTTCTTCCTGTGTAACGTCCTTGATGTTTCGCCCCGTCCCCTCATCAGCGGCAACATTCTGCTGCATTTCAATACTGATCGGGAGATACTTCCACATATGCCTAACTACCGTTTTCTTGGCCATTTCTTCATAATCTGTGGCCCATGGAGAGTAATTACTTTTACCGGACTTACTCCTTGCTCTGCGCTTTTCAATGTCAGTTTTGGACATATATTCAAACTGATAGCCACCATCTTTAAAGTGCGCCACGGCATACGCGCCTCTAAACTCTCCGCGATCACTTTCAGCCGGTTTATGCTTCAAATCACTGTGTAAGCCGAGTTCATACTCGAATTCATCATTTTCATAAACTGCATGAGCATAAATGCTTTGGATATGACCGGAACGTCTGGCCAGGTCAATCATCCCTTTATAGCCAATGATAAATTGTACTTCAGTGATGCCTTTTTTATTATTTCGGAATGGCAATAGATAGCAGTGTCCCATTGGTCCAGGCTCCAGCCCCAGCTGTGCAGATTGCATTACCGCACCTAGCAGACTGGATACATCGGCTTCTTTTAATTGAGGTGTGGTCCTGATAACTGTAGTAGCCATTCTGGTAAGCCTTTCGACATTCATGTGCTTAGGGAGCGCCTGCGCCATAGCAGGAGCCATCTGGTCCAGATAATCATTGATTGTTGTCGGTTTCTTACCGTTCGCTACTTCATTCTTCTGCTTCGTTGCCACCTGATTTTTTAAAGTTTCATTTGTCGCCATGATTATTCTTCCTCCTTGATTTGTTTGATTCTCAGTACACGTGTTTCAGATTCTTTGTAGTAGTCTTTAATAAGATCCGCTTGTTCTTCTTTTAGTCGTTTGCTGTCCAGTGATTTCCTTTTCTGAGGCTTCCAAGTGACGAGGTAAGACTTCGTTTTACCGGCAATGTTATTGCCTAGTTGATCTTTCAGCTGGTTTTCGTATTTCTTCTGAAGCTCCTGCGTTTCCTTAACATCTCGCTTGCACGCTTCAATACCTTTAAGCAGTGTATTTACATCTTCATTGAGTGCCACTTCTTCCTCATCGATATCTTTGTACATGTGATTGATGAAGTTCGATGTAGCTTCACTGCCATCGATGTCAGGGATCACTCCTGCTTGCACATTGTTCTCCCAAAAGTCCTTTTCAGCTTCTATCAGGATGTTAATCAGCTCTTCATCACGGTCAATCTCTTTCCAGATGAACGTGTTGCCTCCAAGTAGGACTGCAATATATGCTTTTTTATATCCGGTGACTGCCATGTAGTGCTGCACCTGGCAAAGGTATTGTGCCGGTATATCATCGCCCTCCCATAGATCCTTGTTGTATTGCGAGGTCGTTTTACACTCAAGCAGCGCCTTCTCCCCTACTACAACGCGATCCATATTTGCCAACATGAAATCATGCTCTGGATGTCTCAGCATCCTGTTATCTCGCCTCACACGCTTGCCCGTGCGATTCTCAAACTCTTTTGCAACGATATCCTCCAAAACATTGCCCCAGTATATATATTCATTGTCGACCTCCTGCTTCAGTTCCGGGTTCGTTTTTTCAAAGAACAGCTGCGTTTTGGACTTCCATTTGTTCACCCCTAGTATTGTTCCGGCGTCGCTGCCGCCTATACCTGATTGACGTTCCTGCAGCCATTCCTCGCGGGATAGATGTTTAATATTGATGGGTTGTACCATATTGAGCCTCCTATTTGATGTGTTATAATCTACTTACATATGATTTCTTAATGCACCCACTCCAATGGGTGTATTTTTTTATAAAACTTCCTCTAATTCGATATCGATCAATTCCGTACATTCGATGTTTGCCTGCTTAATCGCATCGAGGATTTGACGTTTGACCGCATCCTCATTCCTGACATCCTCGAAGTCATCTTTATAAGCAACATCCACAATGGCATTTAGATTAATTGCGACAGACTTCACTTTGACGGGTTCACTGTATGGACTGACTGCACCTGGCATAGTTATCCCTCCTTTAGTTCATCTAGTTTTTCTTCGTCAAACTCATCGTTCAAGTTGTAGCCATTTTCTAAAAATGTCATGGCATTATCTAATTGCTCTTTGGCAAACAATGCACCAAATGCACCGTTTTCATTTAAATTAAGTCTGGCACTTTCTAATACTTCGTAAATTGTCATTAAAATCCCACCTCCTCATGCACGATGATTTCATCGACCAACCGCAACCAAGCGAATACAATATATGCAAATAGAATTAAAGTGATGGATAGAATGAGTAGTAGTTTGATCATTTCTTCAACCAGGCCTTCCCAGAGATTTGTGGAGCAATTAAGCAACCGCCGATGACGCTACCGATCCCGATTGAAACGATGACCACAGGGCTCAATATGCCAGTTACAGCCAGCATCAACAGGATGCCTGCAATGCTTCCAAATAGTAGCGCCATTTAAATCACCTTCTTTTTAATAAATGGGGTCTCTTTAAACAGTTCATCGACAGACAGACTGTATTTTTCAGCCAAAAGAAATGCCTCGCTCAACTTAAATTCCGAGATGCCATTTTCCTTATTCCAGTAGCCACTCTTAGTGATGCCGAGGAATTTCGCTGCATCCGCGGCAGAATCGCCTGCTTCATTCCGGGCAATGTACAATGTGTAGAACTTCTTCATATTCTTCGCTCCATTCTCAAACGGGCATCCCTGTTCTGATTTATTGATTTCGGATTCAGAAACTCGTAGTCCTCAGTCAACTTATTCAAGAAGCCCTGTCCTTCGAAAAGCACATCCTGCAGCTCAGATACGAGCAAGGACAACCGTTCTTTCTCTTCTTGTGTTAGAAATTCCGGTCGTTTATCCAGTCGGTTCATAGGAATCACATTGATGAACTCTTGAATCTCCTGTTGAATCCTGTAGGCAAATGACATGCGGTGATCGTCATACACTCTATCTGATGGTGTGGGTGTGACATAGCCATGTGTCACTTCATAAGCCATGTCATGAAGCAGATGTGCATCTGATACATTGTTGAATCCCGCATCATACATAGATGCCGTGACGTTCCTTCTTTCTTTTTCGATATGAGAGATATTTGATTTGTCGGTATGAAACATATTTGCTACGTCCTGCTGTGTGGCACCGGTGCGTTTACGGTAATTGACAATTGCTCCTTTCATAAGTTGACCTCCTGTATATTTTTTTATATTGAATGTTGTCAGCAATTATTCGTATACTTTGTATAGAGTTAATCAGTCGCATAATTGATAACTCACTTGATGTCCGGGGTGTTGGTCGCACCCTGGCATCATCCTCATAAAGAGTGATGCTCTTTCCTCTATGAGTTTTTATTGCTCTAATTATTTGCCTATAATGTCAAAGTTTTGTCCGATTAGATCTTCGATATTCTCGAAGAACTCAACAAGCCATTCTTCTTTAGTCAGTTCTTTCTTTTCTGATTCGCCATTCTGATTAGTAATCGTTATAGTAACTTTGGCAATATTGTCATTTCGGACATCTGCACAAGTTTGCATTACTTCATTAAGTGCTTTTGTTTGTTCTGAATTAAGCATTTAAGCGCCCTCCACTTCTTTGAAATCTACGCCGTATTTGATTGCCATTTTCTGAATGACAGAAATATAGATTTCAATCAGTCTCGGCTCTTCTCCAATGACATCCAACTTAGAAATCTTTTGAACGGATGTTTTAGAAGCACCTTTGAACAATGCTTTTTCTTTACGATTATTCAATCGCTGGTCTAGCTTGCAACGCCCTTTAGTTTCCAAATTCTGATATGCTTCATTTCGGATTTCTTTATGTTGATCTCCACCGCCCAGTGTTTGAGCAATGCGATTAAGAACTTTATTCGTATCGTTTCTCCAGTCTTTTGTTTCAATGGCAACAATATCTCTGATGTTTTGGATATCTGATTTCACTTTCTGTACTTCTTCTCTGCTTTCCTTTTGAATCGTGAACATCATTTCCAGTGCTTCCATTGGCGAAGATGGTACTTGGTATTGTTTCGATTTGATATGGTCCTCCATCTTATGGAACTGATCCACATACATTGCAGTAAATACCGTCCCTTTTTCTCCGGTCATTTTGTTAGCGACCATATCGCATCCTCTTCTAGTAAGCAGGTAATGAACTTGATTTCTGCCATAAGCATCTGAATAATGATTTTCTACAAAGAAATTAGATGGGTTCAGTTTTGTACCCATGTATTCGATGTACTTTCTAATATCTCTGAGCAATATCTTATGTTCTTTATCAACCATCAGCGCTACGTCTCTACTGTCTGTATAAAGTTCTCCATTTTGTTCAAATACTTGCAACTGCTCCATTTTACGCCTCCTTAATTAACGTTATCCGTTACTATGGTGTCAAAAAAATTTGAAGGGCCTACATCCAGTATTTTTGCCAATTCAGGAAGAAGGTTTGCATCCAACTTCGCTGCGCCCGTTTCAATCCTGTAATACTGCATTTGTGATAGTCCTAATTGCTCTGCAACGTGTTTTTGAGTAAGCCCTTTTCTTTGACGGATAGATCTAATATTTTTGTTAATCATTATGTCTCACCTCCCACTAACGCTATCCGTTAATTAGACTATACTAACGTTTTCGGTTAATGTCAACACTTTTAGATAAAAAAATATCCAATTTCGTTATTAAGATAACACAAACCGTTATTTTTGATATATTGGTAACGAACAGGAGGAATACCTATGACCGTAGCTAATAATATTAAAAGGTATAGAAAACTGAATAATCTACTACAGAAACAATTAGCTGATAAGGTTGGTGTTTCTTCACAAGTCATTTCAAATTGGGAGCGCGGTTATACTAGCCCAAACTATGAAGATATAATTAAATTATCTGATGTATTAGAATGTTCTACTGATGATTTACTCGGCAAGGAAAAGAAACATCATGAAGAAGATCCTTTCGAGGATGCAGAAGCTTTAATGTTCTCAGATAAGGAAGGTTTCGACAACTTGCCAGAAGAAGAGAAAGAGGCCGTAAAAAAACAGGTCGATGATTTCCTGAGTTACATACTCGACCAAAAGAAAAAAGATAAATAGGGATTCGCTTCCCTTTTATTTATAAATATTAATTCCATTATCATACATAATTGGGATTACAAACTTATTTAGGGGGGCTTTTACATGGCAAAAGAGAAAAAGAAAGGTGGTTGCCTTAAGTGGGCGGTCATCATCATCGGTGTGCTCATTCTGTTTGGTGCTTGTACTGCTGCTTTTAGTGGCGGCGGAGAAGAGACTTCAAGTACAGATGAATCTAACACTGAGTCAGAAACAACAACATCAGAAGAATCTACAGAAGAAAATACTGAAGAAACGACAACAGAGGAATCTACAGAAGATGTTGTAGAGGAAGAATCTCCTAATGCAGGAATCGGAGAATCGTTAGACGTTGGTGCAATGAGTTACAAAGTTAATGAAGTGACTACAGCTTCACAAGTCGGGCCATCAGCTTTCCCTACTACTGCAAATGAAACATATGTAATTGTAGACCTCACTGTCACGAATAATGGCAATGAAGCTGTAACCGTCGATTCAACTTACTTCAAATTAATGATTGATGGCGCAACTTTCGATTCCGATTCAGAAGCTTCAATGAGCGCAAATCAAAATGAGAATGGTGAAATTGTAAATTCTTTCTTCTTAGAAAATCTAAATCCAGGAAGCACAATGAGTGGGAAAATAGTTTTTGATGTAAGTCAAGCGAATGCAGATAATCCTGCAAAAACACTTCAAGTTCAAGAAGGTATATTCGGATCTAACACTGGCACGATTAATCTACAATAAATTTACCAGCTGACCACTGGAATTTTAAGTGGTCAGTAATTTTTTAAACTAAATACCGAACATATGTTCTAAAACAACTTAGGGGGCTTTTTATGACAATAGAAGAAAAAGTAAATGGGATTATTGATTGCTGCATTAGAGACATCTCCCATCTCAATATTCACTACTTAACAGAAATGTTTTCTGTTTATGTTTTATATAATCGTCAGTCGAATTTTTATATCAAAAGAAAAGGGGTGGATGTCATTGCCATTAAAATAGATGATCCTTTTGAGATGTGGCATAACTTTTGCCATGAGGCCGGTCATTTATTCCTCCACAGCACGCACCAGGCGGACATGCCTTACACATTTAACATGAAGCAGGAGGCACAGGCCGCGCAATTCGCATTGATGCTGATGATGCCTGAGAAGCTCATTTTGAAGCATGGGCTATACGAAGCCCAGGAAATTGCGAATTACTTCAATGTACCATTCAATATGGCTCTGAAGCGTATTGAATTATTAATAGAGAAATCGAGGATTACAACATATAGTTAGGAGGGATAAGATGCCCATATATAAGGATAATCAAAGGAACACGTACTATGTCAGCCTTTCTTATATAGATAAGTTTGGGGAACGGAAATATCACAAAAAAAGAGGGTTTAGGCGGCGTAAGGATGCTCGAAAGTATGAAGATGATTTCTACATCAGCCTGGATGAAGGAGTAATCAAGGATGCACTCCCCTTCACTCATCTATCCAATGACTATCTAGAATGGTACGCCGATCGAAGAAAACCCTCCAGCATTAAAACCATGAAGAATTACATTAATAATCATCTGGATCCGTATTTCAGGAGCATGGATGTCTATAATATGACCACAAAGGATATATTGGATTTTCATAAGCATATGCAGAAGAAAGAATTCAGAGGGAAGCAGTTGTCGAAGGGGTACGTTCAGGACATTCACACAGCGTTCAGCAGTATACTCTCACATGGCATGAAGTTCTATGATTTGAAATCCAATGTCGCTGCGCTTGCAGGCAATATTGAGAATGATGAGGACTATACGTGGAATTATTGGACAGTATCAGAATTTGAATGTTTCTATAATATAATAGAAGAAATTCGGTATAAAGCCTATTTCAGATTATTATATTTCAGTGGCGTTCGACACGGGGAACAGCGGGCTTTGACCTGGAGAGATATATACTTCCATGAAGGATATATCAATATAGATAAAACGAATTATAATGGCCAAGTACACAAGCCGAAAACGAAAACATCCAGACGGAAGGTGTATATTCCAGACCATGTGGTTGAGGTGCTGCAAGAGTATAAATCATGGTACCAGGAGAACCAGCCTTACAAAGATGATTATGTCGTGTTCGGCTCCTTTTACCAATCAATTGGGGAAACGACAGTGGGGAAAAAGTATGATGCACTGGTGAAGCAGACGGATCTTAAAAGAATTAAGATACACGAGTTTAGACATTCACATGCTTCAGATTGTATCAATCGATTGAATATGGACCGAGAGACGCTGGCCAAAAGGCTCGGACATGCCTCTTCAGTAACTATCGAAAAAGTATATGGACACCTTTACCCCAGCACAGAAAAAGACGCCATATCCGACCTATAAATATGTTTTGGTGTCCAATCTGTGGCCATAGCGTGGCCACACAAAAGAAAAACCCCATAACCACGGGGGTATGGGGTATCTAACGGAGATGGAGGGA
>Ga0079226_10001513_pt1 | contig 17822 bp, 40 predicted proteins | sample Poulit2014_FD_76345 | JGI IMG/M metagenome (GOLD analysis project Ga0079226, IMG submission 76345) | Agricultural soil microbial communities from Georgia to study Nitrogen management - Poultry litter 2014 | ecosystem: Environmental > Terrestrial > Soil > Agricultural land | place: USA: Georgia...
AACTTTAGTGATAAGGAATTAAATCAAAATATGAATTGGCAACGTATTAATTCAAGAATGAAACATAATTCACGCCAAGTGAGAGTCCTTGGTGATGACTACAGGGAGAGAGACGCATGGTAACTAAACAATTTATTAAACAAAATCTTGAGTGTTCAGATATATACGCTCAGAAACTAATTAACTACGCACAAGGAGACGAGAAAGTGTTGTATGACCTATTTATCCAAAAATTAAATGAAAGACGTACACGTCAAGCTATTTGCGAGGTGGGATAGATGGGATTAAGAGAACGATTTGGTTTGTTCGATTCAAAAGGTAACAAAATGTTTACTGTCATTCCTAACAATAAGGACGGCAGACATAGAGTGAGTGGTGTAATTAGAACGTTTTATGAAGGTCAACGTTGGTATTTGGATAATGAAGAATTAGAAACATTTATTAAAAACTACAAAGTAGAAAGAGCACATCAGAATAACATTTTTGATTATCTGTAGGAGTGGACAAATGAAACGCATAGAACTAACGGTAGATGCACCTATGGCATCACCTAGGCCGAGATTTAGAAATGCAGGGAAATTTGTACAAACATACATGCCTGCTAAATATACAAATCATAAGAAAATGTTAAGACAACAGATGCCATACATGATGATAGATAAACCAATTAGATTAACGATTGAATTTCACTTTCCACTGCTTAAGTCGTGGAGTAAGAAGAAACATGTGGCAATGGTAGGGCAGTATAAGAGAACGAAACCAGATATTGATAACTTAATTAAAACTGTATTGGATGCTGCAAACGGCCATGTTTGGCAAGACGATAATCAAATAGTAGAGATAAGAAGTTTTAAAAAGTATGCAGAAACTCCGAAAGTGATTATGGAATTAGAGTATTGGAGTGATCTAACGTGAGAGAAGAAACGTTGAACAATATATTTGCGACTAATTTAAGAGTAGCAATGGCTAAACGCAATATAAGTGTTACGAGATTACATTTATTAAGTGGAGTATCTAGGAGTTCTATAACTGAATATCGAAAAGGAAATATGCAAATGGTTAATTTGCAAAGTGTATCTAACATAGCAGAGGTTTTAAATATCAAGCCTAGTGAGTTATTTGTAGAAGGTGATAAGACATGAATGAAGAAACAGCGACTATTCGCTACAAAGTATATGTTGAGAAGAAAGTGTATGTGAATCAAGGCGAAAGTGACAATGATGAAATAGAACGAATACACAATCAAATGTGGACATTAAGAGACGAGTACATGGACGCTGAACCATTAGAATTTGAAGATGTAAAAATTATAGATAGGGGTTATTAACATGAAAACAATAACTATATTCGGAATGGAATACGACATATTGGGTGAAAATCTAAAGTCGTTGGAAAAGAACGGCATTACTGATAAGCAATTAAGAGTTAGATTGCTAAACGGATGGGCAATAAACGAAGCATGCAAGGTACCTATAGGAATGAGAGTTAAAGATTATAGATTGATGCAGGCGTTTTGGAATGAAGAAGAAGATAACGAAGAAGCAAAACAAAACTATCATGACGAAAAGCAAAGAGAAGAACGTCCTTGGTTGTATGACGGAACACCGCAAGTGCATCCGCGTTGTAAATATGTAGCTGATTTAATGAAATATGATGCGTTTCCTAAGGCGGTGCGTTAGATGAAGATAAGAGACTTGAATATAAATGATTACGTTATTGTGTATGACTTAGGTAAGAGTGAGTATAGCGAAGGAATGACGGTTGTAGGGAAAGTAACAGAACTTGAGTATAAAGATATAGATGAGAACGAAGCGACAATCGAATCAGTACCTTTTAATAAATACACAATCACAGATGACAACTACTTTGATTTGTGGAGTAACTATATAGAGAGTAAGACGGAGAGTGTGAGTGAATCATTTAGTTCTAGACTGAGAAAGAACATAGAGGCTCAAAATGAATATCTTAAAAGTCTTGTTGAACCTAACCAATCCAACGATGTACAACAACGTAAGCGTAACGAACAAAATGTTAAACCAGATTACTATCAATTTGAGGATTTTGAAATGTATGAAATCGTTGAAGCTATTTGCAAACACTATAATCCAGTAGTTGCTGCATGGATAGGACAAGCCATTCAATATATCGGTAGAGCGCCTAGAAAAAATGGCAAGGAAGATATTGCTAAAGCTAGAGATATGATAGAGCGTGCATTCGAAGTATGGGATGTGAAGTAGATGAACTCAGGACAATTATTAACTATGCATTCAGATGTCGTGATAAAGAAACTGCTACAACTTGCTGATAAAAGCTATAAGTCATTTCTTAGAGCCAGTAACACAAGTTATAACGCAGAAATTGGTACAAGTAGATACTGGAAAGCAATAGGCAGTATGGAACAGTCACAATTTGAGTTTAACGATTACATGAAACAACTTAAATTTATGGATGAGTTAACACAATGGAGTAATAAGTTGCATCAAGACAGATATAAGTTTGTTGAGAAGTATGACATTGTGATGGAGAAGTATAAATTATCATGATACTTTCTGACACTATCAAAACTAAATACAAACTTGATACTAAAGGCAGAAACACTGTCGAAATGGCAAAGATGCTAAAAGATTGTGGATATTAGCGATTTTTAATATCGATTATAGGAGTGGTTAAATGATAGAAGAATGGAAGGATATTGCAGGGTATGAAGGGCTTTATAAAATATCTAATTATGGAGATATTTGGACTAATAAAAACAAGAGATGTTTGAAACAAACAATAAGTCCAGCCGGATATTACCAAGTGTCGTTAAGTAAACAAGGAAAGGTAAGAACACGAGAAGTGCATAGAATAGTAGCTTTAAATTTTATTCCTTTCGTAGATGGAAAAAAACATAGTTAATCACATTGATGAAAATAAGTTAAATAACAAAATTACTAATTTAGAGTGGTGTACTCAAAAAGAAAACATTAACCACGGCACAGGTATAAAAAGAGGATTAGAAACAAAGAAAACAAGTGAAAAGTTTAAAAGAAGTTTTGAAATTAGATCAACACCTGTTGTAGGAATAAATATTTTAACAGGAAATAAAATTGAGTACGAATCAATGTTAGCCGCTGGAAAAGATGGATTTAGAAATGGCGCTATATCAAATTGCATACTAGGTAAGGGGAAAACTCACGCTGGTTACAAGTGGTATAAAACGAAACAGAGAACATTGATAGATGAATTGGAAGAATTAGAAAACAAAGTTAAAGAATTAGAAGATGAAAACAGAATACTGAGAGCTTTACACGCAGTGTTGCCAGAGGATAAGGAACATAACAGGAAAGTAATGGAGGGGGTAAGGAATGAAAATAAAAACTAAGAAACAACTAAACTTACCACAGTTGATTGAGTGGGCGTGGGATAATACCGAATTATCACAATATAAGATGTTCGTGAAAATCGGAGCAACAATGCGTGATTACGTTTCTTTTAACAACGAGGAGAACGGGGTTAGATTAAATGGAACAGTAAAGCCAACAGACCTTTTCACAGTCGAAGTCGAGGAAGAAATTACGGAAGATACAGTGATACCAATTTTGATTGAAAGACGAGACTTCGGCAATGAATTAACATATTCCCGCTATGAATATGTTCGCATAAAAGATATTAAAGAGGAAAGTAGTACATTGTTTTATATTGAAAATGATGATTTAACAATGACTTTAATCTGGCGTGACGGAAAGCTGGTGGAGTAAATGGTAGACATAGTAGCAAGTGGGACTGTGATTATCATATTCATTATATTTTTTATGATCATGACTAAAGGTGAGTAGAGGAGTTTAATAAATGATAGGTGCAATTATATTAACAATCCTTTTTTCTATATGTGGTTTATTCATTTTTATAGGTATATTGACTAGATTTGTAGAGAGTATCTTAGAAAAAGATTTGGAAGATTTTTTACTTAGTAGCATAGCAATAATATTTGTAATTGGAGTTGCACTAGTTTTATTAGGAATATAAAGGAGTGATGGCGAGTGACAGTCAAAGAATTGAAAAACATGCTAAATAATATCGGTTTGTATGTAGATGTTGAGGTTGAAAAACGTAGTGAAGTCAATCCTTTTGAAACAGAAACTTATCAAGATGACACAGTTTTTGAAGGTAATTCATGCAACATTAAAAATTGGCCAATATTCAAAGTGTGGATTAACAAGTCTAACAAAGTAACTATAAAAACCAGAGGCGTACAAAAGAGCTTTGATATTCAAAATAAAGATGAATTGAAGCGAGAATTAAAAGGATTTGAAATTATATAAAGGAGTGATGGCGAGTGATTAGAAACATGTATGAAATAATTCAACAACGTAATAACTATAAAAGAGAATGTAACGTATACAAATTAGATTTAAACAATTACACAAATGAACCATCTAAAGCAATAACTCATGAAATGTTTAACAAATTAATTAAACAATGTGACCAATACAAAGCAGAAAACAAGAAACTCAAAGAAGAAGTAGAACATTTAAAAGGTATTATCCAAGATGAAGAAGATTGGAAATTACTTGAATTAGAAGAAGAATGGTTGTGATGGCGAGTGAGTTATGAAGAGATTTGGAAGAAAGCCACTAAAGAAGTTGCAAGGGAACGTGACTGCCTTAACGACAAACTAAATCAAGCATATGAAGATGGTTATCAAATGGAAGGTAAATATCGAGATATGAAAACCCAACGAGACACACTAATCGATGATATAGCAGTCTTGCGTGCTAATAATGAGAGGTTGGAACGGGAGAATGAACAGAAAACAAAAGTTATTAGTTTATATAAAAAAGCTTATGAAAAAACTCATAAAGGTTGGTTTAGATATAAAGAACTAACCAACCACATAAGAGATATGAAGTTTGCATCACCTTATTCATATAACTATATACACTTGGTTAACTTTATTAAGGAATTGGAGCGTGAGGATGATGGCGTATGAGTATGAGGAATTAATATTACATGATGTGAAACCTTTAACAAATCCAGGACCGCCTTTTAGACATGAAGCAATGAAGGAACTACAAGAAGTATATCGCAAAGCAAAGGCTTGGGATAACTATCTGTTTAGTGTGAAAGAGGATGCTAAAAATGAATTCGGGGACAATGAAGATTTAGTAAAACATGCAGTTGAGTTAAACGAGAAAATATTTATGGGGGACGAGTAGAGATGAGCGAAGTAGAAACAAAACGCATTTACGATATTAATAGAAATAAATTTCATGGTGTATTTCAATCAGCAAGACCTTATACCGCTATGACTGTCGGAGGTCAATCAGGACAAATTTCATTTCCAGTAGCAGTTATAGAATATGAGAACGAATTGAGAATTGTTGAACCGTATCAAGTTAGATTTATCGAGGAGGACGAGTAGATGAACGAACCTATTTTAAAAATAATTACAGACATAAAAGCCTTGGGAATTAAAACAAATGACGAGAATGAAAAAGATGAGTTTGAAATTTATAAATCGAGAGCTATGCATAATCTATTCACGTTGTACGTTGACTACCAAGAAGAATATGAAAGTGAGGACAAATAAATGATTGAACCAAAAAATACAAAATTAGGAAAAGACAACTACGCTATCTTACAGGGATATGAAAATACCCAATCACTACAAATCAAACTACTAAGCGACAACGCAACAATGCCAGAACGTCATCATGATACAGATGCAGGCTACGATATATATGCAGCAGAAACAGTAATACTGGAACCACAACAGAAGGCTAAGATTGCCACTGATCTAGCAGTGAACATTCCTAAAGGTTATGTGGGATTACTGACAAGCAGAAGTGGTGTAAGTAGTAAGACGCATCTTGTAGTTGAGACAGGGAAGATTGATGCAGGGTTTCAAGGTCATATGAAGATTAATATTAAGAATGACTTTATACCAATTAAAAAAAGAAAGAAAACCGAGGCGTATTTTAATGTTGAAGGTAAAGGGGTTTTAGATTTAAAGAGTGATAAGAAATACAAACTTCGAACATACCAAATCAACAAAGGCGACCGACTAGCACAGTTACTAATTATTCCTATTGCAACTCCAATACCAGAGGAAGTAAAAGAATTTAGTAACCAAACTACAAGAGGAACAAATGGTTTCGGAAGCACAGGAATCTAAAGACATACTTGAACGTGTACGAATAATCTTAGGCAAGGAGTGAGTGTTGTGAAGGAAATTGAATCTAAATTACTTGAAAAAGACCAGCAACTGTTTGTTATACACAGAGAAGAAATAGAAAGTTACTTAACAGATGAAGATTTTGACGGTTTTATTATACACAGCAATATAGAAGAAAACAAAGTTGAGATATATAAGAAAAAGAAACCAACTACTTTTGGATAAGGAGTGAACCTATGCAATACCTAGTACGCAAAATACACCACACAACAGGCGAAGTGTTCCTGGATGCAACTAAGGCTAAGGAGAATGAAACGTTTGTTGTGGTGGATGCAGAGAGTGCAGAAGAAGCTAAGGAGAGAGTGAAGGATAAGAAGCAATGTCCTAGATGTGATAGTTGGAATACAGATTATGAAAAATATATTTCCTTCTTATGTCATAACTGCGATGGAACATATGTGGATATATTGAGAAAGGTCAGTGAGTGAAAATGCTAATCAATAGTATATTATTAATGGCGGTTCTTATAGCTTGGTTGATTGTAAATGATTTATTCGGCAGCAGACTTACAAAAGAAACGAAAGTGTTGGGATATACGATGATAATAATAGGCGTTATGTCTCAATTATATATACAAATAAAAATATTATTCCTATAGGAGGACGACGAATGAGAATGATTTATAAGCATGATACAGACGAAGTAAAAATGAGTAGCTTAGCAGAAAATGAAAAGAAAACAGAAATTAAAAATTACAAAAAAGCGAATGCTAAATCACTTTTTACTAAACACATACTCAAACCATTATTAATTATATGCTTATACGAACTAAGTAAAGCAATCACGTACGAGATCATTGTTAGGAAACAAGCAAACGATATGGTGGATGTGCCGAGGGATTATGTAGATATAATGGCGCGCTTATAAGGAGGAGTATAGGATGGATAACGTATTCAATGTAGATGGTTCAAAGAAAGAGAATATAAATGTACAAAATCAGTTATACGAAATGAAATCACAATTACCTATAATAATGGAAATGGCAAGAATGAAGTCAGAATATCAAAGAGAAAGATATACAAATCTAAAGAGACAAGGCTTCACAGATGAACAAGCTATGGAAATTATAAAAGTAGAAGAGACACCATTTGGTTAAAAGGAGGGCGAGTAATGTTCTGGATAATAGTAAGTATTATATTGGGATTGATTACAATACTGACGTTGATATCTAATGCACAAAAGAGTGAGAAGATAGCTCAGTTGAATTACACAATTATATACATGGCAAGTAATGATGAGGATGTTAAGAAAGCGTTAGATGAGTGGGAAAGATTTAAAGGATAACTGGAGGTATTAGATGTTTACACCAACTGAAGTAAAACAGATCATAACAGATTATCATTGGATGAAAAGATTAATTGACTCACAAGTATATGAGTATGATAGTACATCAACAGGACAGTATGGTATAGAAGCAGCTATGCCTAAAGGACAAGGACAGACAGGTGATAAGGTATTGGTTAGAGTTATACGTAATGATAAGGATAGACGTAAGACACAGGAGCTTATAGAGAAGGTAGCATTCATTGATGAGCATGAGGAGGACATAACAAACGATAAGAACTATCACATACTACAGTTACTTAAACAGGGAGAGAGTCATAGAAGGATAATGATACTTATGGATATCAAACGTACTAACTTCTATGAACGATACGACAACATAACAGAAACGTTTATGCAGTCACAACATCATGCACAAAACGAACAGTCCGAACAATCCGAACAGTGTTATGAATAGTCGCAATAGTTTTATATAATATACACATAGTGAAATGGATATAGCTTTAGAGGTAGAGCTATTAATATGTAAGGTATGTAAACCTAATACTATATTAAGCAGAGGCACATCACATTGAGTGGTGTGTCTTTCTTTATGCATGAGGTGTAATAACTATGCATGATGCATTAGCAAATCGGTATAACAATTTTGAATCGTATAAAGATAGGAAAAGTTTTTATCTATCAAGGCGATGGAGACGATTCAGACATGAAGTGTTACGACGTGATCATTATGAATGTGTTGAGTGTAATAAGCATGGAAGGTTAACAACTGATTTGAAACTACATAATAATCGTAGAGGATTAGAGGTTGACCACATTATAGAGTTGGAGAAAAGACCAGACTTAGCTTATGACATGAACAATTTACAAACATTATGTGTGAATTGTCACAACAAAAAACATAATCGATTTCAAAAATCAGAAAAGAAATTCAAAGATGAAAAATGGTAAATGAATATTTATTCTATTATTATGCATAAGTATTCGAAAGTATTTTTTAGTTGATACCCCCCCCGGTCAAAATAAATTGCGTCATGAAAGGATTTGTGGAAACCGGCGCTTGGGTCAACTGTTCAAACTTGCATTTATATAACATACGATAGGAGGGACAGTATGGAAGATGAAATTCAATTAACTAGTGAACAAGAGAAGGCTATAGCCGATACAAGAAACTGGTTAATGCAGCAAATCGACCTTACTAATGATTTAGAGATAGAAAAAGTGAATAGATATTGTAATTTACTTAACATTTTCTATTATTTAGACAATGAAATTTATGTACGAGGCGCAGTTATTGAGGTTGGGAATGGCAACCAAACATTTGTTAAGCCTAATCCGTGCCTTGCAGAGAAGAATAAAGTAAATGGTTCACTGTTAGCAATAGAAAAATCATTCAATTTAGAGAAAAGAGCCGAAGAAAAACGTAAGAATGAAGCAGCTAAAGGACCTGAATTGACATGAAGATACCACAATATGTAAGTGATTATATCGCTAAAGGGAAAAATGAAGATGCAATCTTTAATAAAGAGCGAATCGCACTCATTTCCTTTTTGGAAGATAACATATTGCAACGTGATGACCTATATTTTGATGAACAACGTATAGAAGATTATATAAAGTTCAGTGAGAAATGGTTTTTTAAACTGCAAGACTTCCAAAAATTCATATCATGTTTTGTATTCTTGTATGAAAAAGAAACCAAAACTCCATATTTTTCAGAGTTTTTTATATCAATGGCACGTGGTGGCGGTAAGAATGGTTATATCAGTACACTAGGTGCTTTTTTCATGACTCCATTGCATGGTATACCGAAATATAACATGTCAGTTGTAGCTAACAGTGAAAAACAAGCACAGGTTAGCTTTAGAGAAATATATGAAATGATTGAATCAAACAATTTGTATGTCACTGCCGACTTTCCTAACAATCCTTTTTATCTAAGTAAGGTTTATGTGGAAGGTATTTCTACAAAATCACAATTCTTATTCGATACATCTAATGAAAAAACAAAAGATGGTGCGAGAGAGGGTTGTATCTTCTTCGATGAAATACATGGTTATGAGAAAGATTCAGTAATAAACATAAAACGAAGTGGATTAGGTAAAGTTGCACACCCAAGAACATTTTATATAGGAACAGATGGTTATGTAAGAGATGGTTTCTTAGATCGTTTGAAGGAACGTGCAGACAATGTGTTGAAAGGTATTAGTCCAGAAGATAGATTGTTCCCATTCATTTGTAAAATCGATGATAAAGAAGAAATTGATAACCCAGATGTATGGGAAAAGGCAAATCCAATGTTTGAAAAGCCAATGAATGAATATGGCAGTCAATTATATAAAGAAGTACATCAACAATACCTTGGTTTGAATTACAATCCATCTAACAGACCAGAATTTATGACTAAAAGAATGAATATGCCAGAAACAGATTCACAGAGCGTGGTTGCTCCGTGGGATGACATAATGGCTACTAACAGACCTATACCGCCATTAGAGAATAATGAATGTATTGGTGGTTTAGACTATGCAAGCTTGAAAGACTTTGCAGCAGTTGGCTTATTATTCCGTTCTGGTGATGATTATATTTGGAAAACTCATTCATTTGCTAGAAAAGATTTCTTAGATGAATACAAATTAAAACCACCAATTAAAGAATGGGAAGCTAAAGGCTTATTAACGATTGTTGATGAACCAACTATTAGCCCTCAACACATAATTGATTGGTTTACAGAAGCACAAAAGAGTTACGGATTGAAAAAAGTAATAGCTGATAACTTCCGTATGGACTTATTAAGACCATTATTTGAAGATGCTGGTATTGAATATGAAATTATTAAAAATACAAGAGCTATTCAATCATTATTAGCACCTCGTGTTGAAGATATGTTTGCTCAAAGACACATTATCTTTGGAGATAACCCTTTAATGCGCTGGTATACGCAAAACGTTGCCGTCAAGATTAGGAAAGATGGCAACAAAGAGTATGAAAAGAAAGAACCTATAAGACGTAAAACAGATGGTTTCCAAGCTTTGATACATGCCTTGTATAGAGCGGATGAGTTGAAAGACTCCAATCTTGAAGAAGAAATCAATCTATTACGTGGTTTACGGTTTTAAGAAGGGAGTGAGCAAATATTGGGCTTGTTCGATAAAATATTTAGAAAAAATAGTGAAATATCTTGGATGTATGACCTAGAGTTTCTACAAGATGTTGGACAAAAGGCTTATGTTAAACAAATGGCACTAAATACAGTAGTAGAATTTATTGCTAGAACAATATCACAATCTGAATTTAGGGTTATGGAAGGCAACAAGATGTTGAAAGATGATTTGTATTATCTTTTGAATGTGAAACCTAATCCAAATCAAAACGCTGTTCAATTTTGGCAAAAGTTTATATATAAAATCATCATAGATAATGAAGCGTTAATTATAAAATCTGATGACGATTACTTATATATTGCTGATGACTTCCAACACGAAGATGAATTAGGTTTATTGCCTCATAAGTTTACCGATGTATTCATAAATGATTTTAAATATGATCGTTACTTTAATATGGATGATGTTATCTATGTACAGTATTCTAATGAGGAACTTGAAAGATTTTCTAATGGTCTATTCGAAGATTATGGAGAAATCTTTGGACGTATGATTAATTTGCAATTAAAGAAAAACCAAGTTAGAGGAATATTAAATGTAGATGCAACTCAACTTAAAGGAGATAACGCTCAAAAACAGTTACAAGAGTATATTGATATGATGTTTGAAGCTTTTAATAAAAATCAAACAGCGGTAGTACCCTTGCCTAAAGGTTTAGATTACGAAGAACATTCAAACAAAGGTTCCAGTCAAAGCAATTCAGAATTTAATGAGTTAGATGATTTGAAAAAATCAATACTCATTGATGTTTCAAGAATGATTGGTGTACCACCGGCATTAATTATAGGAGAAGTAGCTGATTTAGAAAATGCATTAAAACTATTCTTTAAAACGTGTGGTGGTCCGTTAGTTAAAAAAATACAATCTGAATTAAATGGAAAAATGTTATATAAAGATGAATACTTAGACAAAGAAATGAGAATTAAAATCGTTGGTATTGATAAACGAGACCCATTAGAACTTTCAGAATCTATTGATAAACTTAAATCCTCTGGTAACTATACAGGTAACCAAATCAGAATAATGGTTGGTGATGAACCAGGAGATGACCCTCACCTTGACGAATATGTACTGACTAAGAATTATGAAGCAGTGAGTGATGAACCAACAGAAAGGGGTGAGAATGAATGAAGATAGACAGAGAAAAAGGTTTCTTTAATGTCATTAAAACATCTGAAAGGAAAGCTAGCATTGATATGTATGGCGAAATAGTAGATGAAAAGTTTGATGATGTTGAAACGAGCGCCGTATCATTTAAACAAGCTTTAAAAGATTTAGGTGACGTTGAAGAAATTGATATTAACATCAATAGTCCAGGCGGTTCAGTTTTTAGTGGGATAGCTATTTATAATCAAATTAAAAACCACCCGGCTAAAATAACTGCTCATATACAAGGTTTAGCTGCAAGTATAGCTACTTGCATTGCGATGGGTGCAGATAAAGTTGTTATGCCTGCCAATGCAATGATGATGATACACAACGCATGGACGCTTGCTATGGGTAATTCAAATGATTTGAGAAAACAAGCTGATGATTTAGATAAAATTAATCAAACAGTTTTTCAAAGTTACGTGGATAAAAACCCAGAAATCGATCATGCGCTACTTCAACAATATATGGATGAAGAAACATGGTTAACAGCAAGTGAGTGTAAAGAGTTAGGACTTATTGATGAAATAGGTAATGCTAGTAAAGTTGCAGCAAAAATATCACCAGAAATGGAGGCTAAGTTTAAGAATATGCCAAATAAATTTAAGCATTATAACATTGACGACCCAGAGCCAAAAGAACCGGAACCAAAAGAAAATCCAGATAATGAAGTGATCAACGACAAACTTGATGACATCTTCAAATTATTAAAAGATGTTGCAGACGAAGTTATTAAAGATGATAAGGATGAAGATGGAGACGAAGGAAAAGACCCTAAGACACCTTCTGAACCACAAAACAAAAAATTTAATAGGTTTTTATTTTAAGTAGCTATTAACAAATAAAAGTTAATGGCTATTTTTATACCCAAATTTAAGGAGGAAATATAATTATGGCAGTAAAACCAGGAGAAAAATTAAAAAATTATCAAGATCACAAAGCACATTTTGCTAAATTAGTACAAAATGGCGCAAGTGATGAAGAACAATCAAAAGCATTCGGAGATATGTTTGATGCTTTATCTAACGATTTACAAAACGAAATTGAAGCAAAGGTAAATAATCGCGTTGTTGACAATGGAATTTTAGCAAAACGTTCACAAGACCCACTAACTAGAGAAGAACGTAAATTCTTTAACGAAATTAACTTAGAAACAGGATATAAAGAAGAACGTTTATGTAATCGAGCGTGTATTTGATGATTTAACAACTGAACACCCATTACTTTCAAAAATTAATATTCAAAACGCAGGTATCGTTACACGTATTATTAAAGCTGAATCTACAGGGCAAGCTAAATGGGGTAAAATCTTCGGAGAAATTAAAGGCCAATTAGACGCTGCGTTCTCAGAAGAAGAATTCAAACAATCTAAACTTACATGTTTTGTTGTTATCCCAGATGATTTAAAAATGTTTGGTCCACAATGGGTAGAGCGTTTTGTTCGTACACAAATTGAAGAAGCAATCGCTGTTGCATTGGAACAAGCTTTCTTAAACGGTGAAGGTGCAGCTCAAGATCAACCAGTTGGACTAACTAAAGATATCCAAACTAATGGTGGTGTAGTAGATAAAGATGCTTCTGGTACATTAACTTTTGCAGATGCAGATACTACAATTGCAGAATTGAAAGATGTTCTTAAAGGATTATCTGTACGTGAAGATGGTAAAGAAGTGAAAATCGACGGTAAAGTTGTATTGGTGGTTAATCCTCGTGATTCTTGGGATATCCAAGCACGTTACACATACTTAACAGCTAACGGTGGTTTTGTAACTGTATTACCATATAACGTTCAAATTGTAACTTCTGAATTTGTTGAATCAAATAAATTAGTAGCATTTGTAAGTGATCGTTATGACGCTGTTCGTGGTGGTGGATTAACAGTTAAGAAATTTAATGAAACATTAGCATTAGAAGATGCTATTTTATATACTGCTAAAACATTTGCTTACGGACAACCAGAAGATAATAATGCATCTCGTGTGTATGACTTAGAATTATCTACTGCTAATCGTCAACAAACACCATCTGGTGGTACAACAGACGGCGCTGCAGAAGCATAGAAAGTAGGTGATGTAGTTGGTTAACATCACTATAGATAAAGCGATGCTTATTGAATTTAAAGAATACGCTAAAATCTCACATGACATAGAGGATACGTATTTAACTAATCTTTTAAAGAAATCATATAGCAATCTTATATCAAGATTTGGTTATTTTGATATTTATGAAAATTTAAATGGTCAAGATTTAGTTTTTGCACGTACGCGCTATGCTTATGAAGATTTACTTGAATACTTTAATGATAACTATGCCGATGATTTATTAAACTTTGGGTTAAATAATAATGTGTATGGGCGTGATGAAAGTGAAGTCTAAATTCAAAAAGCCTTATATTACAACGAAAAAACTTAATACTCGTGTTCACTTTTATGAATATCAAGAAAACGAAGGTCCAGAAGCTGGGGAAAAACGTAAAGCACGTTTATACAGTTGCTGGGCTTTTGTTCCACGTTGGAAAATGACTGAATTACAAGAAGCGATAGCTAATGGTACTGAACATGACGTTAAGATATTTATAAGAGAAACATATGGTCAATACATTCCCGATGAAACTCATTATGTAGAAATAGAATCACCATATATCAAACAAGATTTGAATATTAAATTAGTTCAGCCAGATGTAGAAAATGAACAATTTTTAATGTTAACAGCTGGAGTAGTATCTAATGGCTAAAAGAAAAACGTTCACAGGTATAAAAATAGAAGGTCAAAAACAATTATTTAAAGAATTAGATAAGAAGTTTGGCAAAAGAGAGCGCCGACGAATATTCGACATAGTATTAGTTGCTGCAGGAGAAGAATTATTAAAATCTGTTAAGGATAATATACGTTATTTCAGGGATACTGGTGCAGAGCATGGTGAAGCTAAGTTATCAGAACCGTATTGGGAAGGTACTTATCGTTCTATTCGTATTTATTGGGAAGGTCCAGACCATCGTTATAGCATTATTCATTTGAATGAAAAAGGATTCCATGCTAGAAACGGTAAATTTATTAGACCAAAAGGTTTAGGGGCAATTGATAAAGCAATTAGATCGTCTAAGAAGACGTTCTATAAAACATATCAAGAAGAAGTGGAGAAGTTACTATGATAGATATATTAAATACTGTATATAACGTTTTAATAAAAGACGAAAAGTTGATGAAAGTTTTGAACATCAAAAATATAAAATTTAATGACTATCCGGATGTGAAAGATATTAGTCAGCCATATATAGTAATGGACGACTTCGACGACCCAAGACCGGAAGTATATTATGACGGAGATAGAGTAGCCCAAAGTTACATTCTTCAAATAGATGTATTTGTAAAACAAAGTAATGAATACAATGCACGCTTAAGAAGAAATGAAATATCACAAAGAATTAGCGACTTGCTCTGGAACCACTTGAAAATGGGGCAAGTAAGTAATCTAGGAAATGAATATGACAAACAATTTGCTTTATATCGTTCAACAAGACGATATGAGGCAATTTTTTATGAGGAGGAAAATTAATATGGCAATTAAAAAAGCATCATTACAAAAATCTTATATTAATATCAAAGACTTAGGATTCGCATTATTAGAATCTGAAGAAGATGGCACAACTAAATATTCTAACGTAATCCAAACAAGAGGTTTACAAGAAATCTCTGTTGAAACAGGCGGAGAATTGAAAAACGCTTACGCAGATGGTGGGATTATCGAATCAGGTAATACTGACGGCGAAGGTACTATTTCACTTACAATGCATGCCTTCCCTAAAGAAATTCGTCAACTATTATTTAATGAAGTGTATGACGAAAATGGCGTGTTTAAAGAAGTTAAAGGTAAACAAAATAACTATGTAGCTGTTTGGTTCAAACGTGAGCGTCGCGATGGTAACTACGCATTAGTTGGTTTAACTAAAGTAATGTTTGCTGACCCAGCTATTGAAGGTTCAACTGCTGAAGATGAATGGGAATTCTCACAAGAAGAAGTAGAAGGTACAGCAATGCACCGTTTAAACGATGAAACTCGCAAAATTATGTTCCAATCAGACCTTGAAGGTGCATCTGAAGATAAATTCTTCGACGACTTATTACAAGGCGCTTATACAGAAGCAGAAGAAATTCCAGCTAACACTGATAATCCAGACGAACCAGCAGAAGCATAAGGAGTGAAGTTGCATGGTTAAATACAAAGTATTAAAAGATGCAATAGATAAAAAAACAGATAAAGATTACGCTACTGGTGATATAGTCGACGAACCAATAAGAGTAATCAATGATTTTGAAAAGCGTTTAAAAGACAAAGGGTATGAATTACCATTCTTTGAACGTGTGAATAAACCTAAAAATAAATAACAAACTCATGGACGGTGTAATAACCGTCATTTTATTACGTAATAAAAAGGAGAAAATAAATTATGGCTAGTAAATTAAAAAGAAATTATATCAACTTAGTAGAGGACCCAAAAGCAGAAGAAATTAAATTAGAAACATTTTTAACACCACACTTTATCCCGTTAGACACTTTATACGAAGCAACAGATATTATGGCTGAATTAGAAGATGTTGAGCGTGGAGAGAAAGAAATGAGCTTTAAAGAACAAATGGATAAATTAATTGACGTCGTAGTTAAAATTTACAACGATCAATTCACTAAAAAAGATGTTAGAACACGTTTACATGCTCCAGATGCTGTTGAAGCACTACAAAAACAAGTAGAATTCATCGCTAACGGTCAACAAGACGAAGAAACAAAAAAGTTCGTGGAAAGTATGAGCAAAGTAATAAAGAAAGAAGATTTAACTTACAATGGTATGTTGAGAAATTTGGATAAAGTGGTTAGAGATATGGTTAAGAATGGTACACCTGCAGACCAAGTGTTAAAAATGCCGTTCCACTATATATTACAAACACTGGATGAAAGACATACTAACAAAGTTGACTCTGACTCAAGAGCAGATGCAATTTTATCAGCTTTATAACCTTAGTAATTAAGCTAAGGTTATTTTTTTATATCTAAAATGAAAGGAGTGACAAAGAGTGGCAGATTTTAAAGGCATGTCAATACTAATGAACATGCGAGATGTTGGTATTGACCGTACATTAAAACAAATTAAAGGGCAATTTAAAACGTTAGGTAGTGAAATGAAACGTTCTACTGCAGATTTTCAACATAGTGAAAAATCAATGCAGACTTTTAATCAACGTACTAAAGAATTGAATAAGCAATTGGTGTTACAGAAAATTCAATGAAAGATATTTCTAATCAATTGAAAAAAATGACAATGGAAGAACAACGTACTAGTGCTGAAGCTGAAAAACTTAGACAAGAATACAGTAAACAAAATAAAGCGCTAAATATGTATAAAAGACAGTTAACTTCTACTGAAAATGAAATGAAAAACTTTAATACATCTAACAAACGAGCAGTGTTTTCTATGGAAAAAATAAATTCTGTTTTAGGAACTATGCGCAAACAGCTAAACATAGCAAACACATCGTTTCAGAATAGTGGTAAGTCAGTTAAAAGCTATGAAAATTATTTAAAACAATTGAATGTAGTTATATCTAAACACCAAAACACTATCAAAGTTTTAGAAGGTCGTTATAAGCAAGTTGTAAAAGAGCAAGGAGAAATGAGCCATGAGGCCATAAATCTTAAACAAAAAATACAACAAGAAAAACAATCACTAACTGAATTAAACAGTCAATACAAACAAACCTCTGCAGAAGCTAAGAGATTTTCCTTTGAACAAAAATCGGCAACACAATCGATGAGTCAGATTAGACAAAAGATATCTCAAGTTTCACAATCACTTCAAATTAGCGCTTCTAAATTTAAAATGTCTGGTCAAACTGCACAAGCTTATAAAGCTAGAATTTCAGAATTGAATAATGGCATGAAACAACAGCAACTCATTGTTCAAAATCTATCAAGACAATATGACTACGCAAAGAAACAATATGGATCTACAAGT
>Ga0079226_10001514_pt1 | contig 17821 bp, 15 predicted proteins | sample Poulit2014_FD_76345 | JGI IMG/M metagenome (GOLD analysis project Ga0079226, IMG submission 76345) | Agricultural soil microbial communities from Georgia to study Nitrogen management - Poultry litter 2014 | ecosystem: Environmental > Terrestrial > Soil > Agricultural land | place: USA: Georgia...
CGGTTTCCTCCGCCTCGCTCTCAATATTAAGATCAGAGAGCGATAACACCTCAATCCCAAGGGGCGCGAGCAGCGTTTTAAACTCAGCGACTTTACCGGAGTTGTGGCTAGCGATAACGAGTTGGTGCATAGACGGGATCTCCCAGAGATGAATATCGGTTAATTGATCGGATAGAGGGCTTAGAAGCGATTGTAACGGTGTACCACCAGGAAGCGTGAGCGTCGGCGCGATTTCAAGCAGTGGCACAATCACAAAGGCGCGCTCCTGCATACGCGGGTGTGGCAGCGTTAAACGCTCCGTATCGATCGTTACATCATCATAGAGGAGTAGGTCAATATCGAGTGTACGAGGTCCCCAGCGAAGCGTACGAGTGCGTAGATGACTCTCTTCGATCGCTTGCATCGCCGTTAATAGATCGAGAGGGCTTAAGGTGGTTTGCAGGGTAATGGCGATATTTAAAAAATCCGGTTGAGCCGGCCCGATCGGTTTGGTGCGATAAAAGGAGGAGACCGACACCGACGAAATCTCGGGATGCGCCTTGATCTCTCCTATTGCGCTGATTAATTGATATAGGGGATTGTTTAGATTTGCCCCGAGAGAGAGGGCGACAAAATGGCTCATTGAGGATTCCATAAAAAAATATTTTAAAAAAAAGATGATATAACTCTTGCTTTTATGCCGATTACAGCGTAATGTTTCAATTGTCTCTCCGCTTAATGAAGTGTCTTGAGAGATGTTTAATTTTAAAAGTATAACGCGTTAGTTATACCATGTTTTATTTTGTTGAGGTTTTTTATGCGTATTGGAACTGTGAAATGGTTCAATGAATCTAAAGGATTCGGTTTTATTACTCCAGAAGATGGAGGTGCCGATGTATTCGTCCACTTTTCAACCATTTCAGGTGATGGCTTCCGTACTTTAGCTGAAGGGCAAAAAGTAGAGTTCGAAGCTAAAGAAAGCGAACGCGGTCTACAAACAGTTGTTTGTAAGCCTGCATAAGATGATTTTCCCGGCGGTGCGTTAAGCATTCGTAGGAAACATTTTACACATTGAATTAATAGGGCTTGTAGCAATCGCTACAGGCCTTTCTTTTTGTCTTGAGTTTAGGGGCGATATATTGCTCGTGATGCATTAATTGTTGGATCAAACGATCAAGGCATTAAAAAAGCCCCATCCGGTTTGCATTGAACCAAGAATGGGGCTTTTTTTAATTAGTATCATTTCGTCATTCGCCGTTTTTATAAACCAACAAACAAACGAATGATTGATCTTACATTAATTCAATCATAAGATCGCCAAACGCGTCCGTTGAGACTTGCGTTGCGTTTTCCATTTGGCGGGCAAAGTCGCTGGTGACTTTACGTGATGCGATCGCTTTATTGAGCGCGCTCACTACCAAATCCGCCGCTTCCGTCCAGCCAAGATGACGTAACATCATCTCTGCCGATAAAATTAGCGAACCTGGGTTTACAAGGCCTTTTCCTGCGATATCAGGAGCTGTACCGTGAGTTGCTTCAAAGATTGCCACTTTATCTGAGATATTCGCGCCCGGTGCAATTCCGATTCCGCCTACTTGCGCGGCAAGCGCGTCTGACACGTAGTCACCGTTTAAGTTAAGCGTTGCCACTACAGAGTATTTTTCAGGCTCTAAGAGGATGCGTTGTAAGAATGCGTCGGCGATACTGTCTTTAATAACGATTTCGTTCCCAGTTTTTGGGTTTTTAAATGAACACCAAGGACCATCACCGATCAGTTTTGCGCCAAATTCATTTTGTGCGAGCGCGTATCCCCAATCGCGGAAGCCCCCTTCGGTGAACTTCATGATATTGCCTTTGTGAACGAGCGTTACGTTCGGCTTATCATTGTCGATTGCGTATTGAATCGCTTTACGTACAAGACGCTCAGTTCCTTCTTTTGATACCGGTTTAACGCCAATACCTGAGGTTTCTGGGAAGCGAATTTTGGTAACGCCCATCTCGTTTTGTAAGAAGTCGATCACTTTTTTTGCATCATCTGAGCCCGATTCCCACTCAATGCCCGCATAGATATCTTCTGAGTTTTCACGGAAGATCACCATGTCAGTTTTTTGGGGCTCTTTTACGGGTGATGGAACGCCTTCAAAGTATTGAACGGGGCGCTGACAGACATAGAGGTCGAGCTGTTGACGCATCGCGACGTTAAGTGAGCGAATCCCGCCACCGACCGGCGTCGTTAATGGACCTTTAATCGATACAACGTACTCTTTTAACGCTTCGATCGTTTCCGCGGGAAGCCATTCGTTTTCGCCGTATACTTTGGTGGATTTTTCACCGGCATAGACTTCCATCCAGGCAATGGCGCGTTCGTTGTTGTACGCTTTATTAACCGCCGCATCCACAACTTTTTGCATCACCGGAGTGATTTCAGCCCCAACGCCGTCCCCTTCGATAAATGGAATGATGGGGGTGTTGGTGACGTTTAATGAAAAATCAGCGTTGACGGTGATTTTGTCGCCTTTAGGTACAGTAATGTGTTGATAAGTCATATGGTTCTCCTCTCAATTAACCATGAACTAAGGTGTATAATTCAGTCTATTCGCGTCGCTGAATTATACGTTTTGCTCCGATAGAAAATGGGGTGTTTGGAGCGCCCACCCCTAAAAATTGTTGGTTATGATCGTAGAGCCGATATAAAGGCTCGGTGAGCTCGGTCTCTACGCGAATGCGCTGTCCGTGAAGGACGCGGGCACTCTCGTCTTCAGTAAATTCCCACTTCGGTAGATCAATGAGCGCTGAATCAATCGGTAATAATAAGCGATCGAGCGCTTCTAACGAATCCGCGGTTTCAAGCGTTTCTAAGGTGACCATAGTGGGCGTCATAAAGGGATAAATCGCGGTGCGGCGCAGCATGGTTAAATGCCCAAGCGTCCCCAATTTTGCAGCAATGTCTTCCGCTAATACCCGCACATACGTCCCCTTCGAGCAGGTTACTTTTGCATGAAATGAATGATCATCAAAGCCGATCATCTCAAGACTTAAAATGGTGACAGGACGAGGCGCCCTTGGCACTTCAATTCCTTCACGGGCGAGCTCATAGAGCCGCTTTCCATTGTGATGGAGCGCTGAAACCATGGGCGGCGTTTGTAAAATATCACCGGTGAGCGCGCTTAATGCATCCGTTAAAAGGGATTCGCTTAAAGGGGGAATGGCTTGGGTCTCGATCACTTCTCCCTCTTTATCGCCCGTTGAGGTTCTTTCTCCCAAAGCGCAGATAAATTCGTAGGATTTGTGGCTATCGAGTAGCTGACTGCTAAATTTGGTCGCTTCGCCAAAGGCAATGGGTAATAACCCGGTGGCCATGGGATCGAGCGTCCCGGAGTGGCCCGCTTTTTCAGCTTGAAAAAGACGGCGGACGTGCTGCAATATTCGATTGCTGGTCACGTCCATCGGTTTGTCTAATAATAAAATGCCGTCTAAAGGACGGCGTACAATTTTATTCTTTGTCTGTTTCTCTCGCATAATCACCCGTATTGAGATCGGCTTTGCGCTCATCATCACGAATTGCTTCAGAGATTAATAAAGAGAGCTCGTTACTTTTTTCTAAGAGGTCATCATAGATAAAGAAAAACTTAGGAATGGTGCGTAACCGCAATGTTTTCCCAAGCTGTCTACGAAACTCGCCGCCGTAACTCTCTAGCATTTCGATGATCTCATCGCGCTCTTCTTTCGGGCCTAAATAGGTCACATAGACTTTCGCTTGAGAATAATCGCGCACAGTGTCCACGAGCGTGACCGAAATCATGCTCGCACGCGGATCAAATATTTCTTGGCGAATGAGGAGCGAAAGCTCTTGCTTTAACTGCTCATCCACCCGTTTTAATCGTGAATTACTCATAATTATAGTTTACGCTCAACTTGAACTTTTTCATAGACTTCAATTTGGTCACCGGCTTGAACGTCGTTGTAGTTCTTCACGCCGATACCGCATTCAAAGCCTGAACGAACTTCGTTTACGTCATCTTTAAAGCGGCGCAGTGACTCAAGTTCGCCTTCGTAGATCACAATATTATCACGAAGTACGCGGATGCGGTTATTTCGTTTCACCACCCCTTCAGTTACCATACAGCCGGCGATTGCACCGATCTTAGGTGATTTGAAGACGTCGCGAACTTCAGCAATCCCGATGATCTCTTCTTTAAATTCAGGCGCGAGTTTACCAATGAGGGCTTGTTTCACTTCGTCGATCACATCATAGATGACGCTGTAGTAGTGAAGGGCAAGGCCTTCCTCTTCGATAATCTTACGAGCTGCGTTGTCGGCACGAACGTTAAATCCAATTACGATCGCATCAGACGATACTGCTAAATGCGCATCGGATTCGTTGATTCCGCCTACACCGCTTGCAACCACTTTCACGGTCACTTCGTCATTTGAAAGCTCAGTAAGTGAACTGACTAACGCTTCCACCGATCCTTGAACGTCTGCTTTAAGGACGATGTTAAGCACGTTTTCACTACCTTCACCCATATTATTAAAGAGGTTTTCAAGTTTCGATTTATGCTGACGTGCCAGTTTGATTTCGCGGAACTTACCTTGACGGAAGTTGGCAATTTCACGAGCTTTACGCTCATCAGGAACCACCGTTACTTCGTCACCTGCGTTTGGAACGCCTGAAAGACCGAGAATTTCAACGGGGATTGAGGGGGATGCACTCTCAACGTTGTTGCCGTTTTCATCAATTAAGGCGCGCACACGACCATACTCATAGCCGGCGAGCACAATATCGCCTTTTTTGAGGAGACCCGATTGAACGAGGACGGATGCTACGGCACCGCGACCACGGTCTAAGCGTGATTCAATCACCGCTCCGCGAGCAGGGCCTTGGTTGATCGCTTTAAGCTCAAGCACTTCCGCTTGAACGAGAATTTGATCTAGAAGATGATCAATGCCTTCACCGGTTTTCGATGAAACAAAGGCAAAGAGGTTTTCACCGCCCCACTCTTCCGATACGATGCCGTATTGGGTAAGTTCAGACATGATGCGATCTTTATCCGCGGTCGGTTTGTCCATCTTAGTAATGGCTACGATAACTGGAATGTTAGATGCTTTCGCATGCTGAATTCCTTCAACGGTTTGTGGCATGATGCCATCGTCAGATGCCACTACAAGCACAACGATATCGGTCACTTTCGCACCACGGGCACGCATTGCGGCGAACGCACTGTGTCCTGGAGTGTCTAAGAAGGTAACGACGCCTTTTTCTGTTTTCACATGATAGGCACCGATGTGCTGAGTGATGCCACCGGCTTCATCGCTCGCTACGTGTTCTTTACGAATGTAGTCAAGGAGCGAGGTTTTACCATGGTCAACGTGACCCATGATGGTTACCACAGGTGGGCGTGCCATTAAGAGTGAATCATCGCCTGATTCAATCGATGCGAGTAACTCATCTTCAAGGGCATTTTCGCTCACGAATTTATAGTCATGACCCATCTCTTCAACCACAATCGCGGCCGTTTCTTGGTCAAGGACTTGGTTAATAGTGACCATTGAACCCATATTCATCAGCGCTTTAATCACCTCAGCCGCTTTGATCGACATTTTGTGAGCAAGTTCTGATACGGTAATGGTTTCACCAATTTCCACTTCGATTTTCTTCGCTTCCGTTGGCATTTGGAAGCCGTGTTCTGGGCGGCGACGTTGACTGTCACGGCCACGTTTACGGCGTCCGGGTTTGAGAGAGATCTCTTCTTTCTCAAACTCATCATCTTTACGACGGCGTTTGCGAGGGGCGCGTTGCTTACGTTCAACCGCTGGCTCCTCTTTTTTCGCTCGAGCTTTTTTAGGTTTGTGCGCAGCTTCCATCTCCGCTTCGTCCTCTGTGTCGTTTGTATCCTCTACAGGATCATTTTGAAATTGGATATTAATTTTTGAAACGGTACTTTCGCTGGCAGAACGAGCAGCTTCGGTCAAGCGTTGAATCTCTTCTTGACGTTTTTTCTCTTCAAGTTCTTTACGGCGGCGCTCTTCGTCATCGCGTTTTTTCGCTTCTTCTTCAGCACGGCGTTTCGCTGCTTCCATGCGCGCTTGTTGTGCTTTCGCTTCTTCGTTACGTTTTGCGTCTTCTGCATCTCGTTTCGCCGCTAATTTAGCGTCTTGAGCGGTTTTTTCTGCATCAACGGGCGCTTCTTTAGTCGCAACTGCATCGGTTGAGCGTGAAGATGACTCGGCAGGCGCTGTTGATGAATCGTTAGATTCAGCCTTTGGAGCGTTCTCGTGCGTTTCAACTTTGTCAGCTGGGGTAGTATTCGCGTGAGTGCTATCGATCACAGGGGTATCTGCAACAGTCTTATTGATGTTGTCAGCCGCTGCTTCCTCAGCATTACGTTTTACATAGGTACGCTTTTTACGCACTTCAACAGCTACGGTGCGTGCTTGCCCAGGGGTTGTTTCCACTTGCAACTCAGTATGGGTCTTGCGCTTTAATGTAATTTTACGTGGACTTTTGGTGTTGTTATCTTTATCACTCATCTTATATCTTTCCAAGTAGACAAAAATTGTGTCTTGTTGATTATTCTTCGAACCAGCTCTCTCTGGCTGCCATGATATATCTGCTTGCCTGCTCTTCGTCGATTGCAGCCATTTCACAGAGTTCATCTGTAGAGAGTTCTGCTAAATCGTCAAGAGTGCTGATATCTTTCTTCGCAAGCTGAATCGCGAGAAGCTCATTGCCATCAAGAAGACGAATAAGGTCGTCTGTCGGCGCCTGATCTCCAAGCGCTTTGATCATATTTTCTTGACGCTCAAGGGCTTCACGGGCGGCTTCACGGAGAGCTTCGATGACATCTTCATCAAACTCTTCAATTTCAAGCATCTCATTGACAGGCACATAGGCGACTTCTTCGATCGTTGAGAAGCCTTCGCGGATTAAAATTTCAGCCACTTCTTCATCCACATTGAGCTCTTCAGTAAAGAGATCGGCAATGCGAGTGGTTTCTTTGTGCTGTTTACTCTCCGCATCTTCGCTACCCATGACGTTTAACGTCCATCCGGTAAGCTCTGAGGCTAAACGAACGTTCTGTCCACCACGGCCAATGGCTTGAGAAAGTTTATCTTGGCTGACAGCGATATCCATCATGTGTTTGTCTTCATCAACAATCACAGATACCACCTCCGCCGGTGACATTGCATTTATCACATATTGTACAGGGTTTGCATCCCATAAGACAATATCAACCCGCTCGCCAAAGAGCTCGCGCGTAATGTTTTGTACGCGTGAACCGCGCATTCCGACGCAGGCACCAACGGGGTCGATTCGTTTGTCATGAGATTTTACGGCGATTTTTGCACGGCTACCGGGATCACGGCTTGCCGCAACGAGCTCAATGGAGCCTTGATGAATTTCTGGAACTTCCAGTTCAAAAAGGACTTTAATAAGCTCGTTTGCCCGACGTGAGAGAATGATTTGTGGACCGCGTTGCTGGTCATCACGAATCTCTGTTAAGACCGCACGAAGCGTATCGCCGACACGGAACATCTCACGAGGAATGGTATTTTCTTTAGGAAGCAACGCTTCTGAGTTATCGCCAAGGTCAATAAAGAGATTGCCGCGGTCGATGCGTTTTACTGTTCCACGAATCAGCTCGCCAATGCGATCTTCATATTGACGGGCAATATGATGACGCTCAGCCACACGAATTTTCTGTGTGATCACTTGTTTCGCCGATTGGGCATCGGTACGGGCAAAAACGATATTTTCGATCTCTTCTTCAATGATCGCGCCCACCTCAATTTCAGGGTCGTCAATGCGTGCCGCTGAAAGGGTGATTTGGCGGGTAGGGGCTTGCTCTTCTTGCGGAAGATTATCGTCCACCACCGTCCAACGGCGGAAAGTTCTGAAATTTCCAGTCGTTCTGTCGATTTCAATACGGAGATCGACATCGATGGAGAAGGTACGACGTGCAGCCACCGCTAACGCCGATTCTAACGCAGCGAAGATCTCGTCACGTGAAATCCCTTTTTCATTAGATACTGTTTCAGCAACTAATAATATCTCTTTATTATTCATAGTTGAACTCTCTCAAATGGATTAAAATACGACCACAAGGCGTGCTCGATCAATGTTTGAAACCGGAATGGTTAACACCTCATCCGTTGCTTCGTTTTTATCGTCAACAATCGTTACGACGATCTCCTCTTCATTTACCCCCTCAACCACCGCATTAAATTTACGGCGATTGTTAATGACCGATTTCAATTGAAATGCAACAAGGTGATCGGGATAGGCTTTGAACTGTTCTACATCAAAGAAGATGCGGTCAAGCCCGGGAGAAGAAACCTCTAACGTATAGGGCATATTGATGGGATCGTGTACATCTAAGAGCCCGGTAATTTGACGACTTACAAGCTCGCAATCATCGATTGAAATCCCACCTTCTTTATCGATGTAGATGCGCAAAATTGCGTTTTTAGTATTTGGATGAAATTCGATTCCCCATAGCTCAAATCCCATGGATTCAATCGAGGGCCTTAGAATTTCAGATAGTCCATAGGGATCTTTCTTCATAGTCGTGTTCTACTGCCAATCTAATATTGTTAAAGAATTAAAAAATTATGCGTAAACAAAAAGCCCGATCTAAACGACGGGCTTCTTATGCTTAATTTGGTTGCGGGGGCCGGATTTGAACCAACGACCTTCGGGTTATGAGCCCGACGAGCTACCAGACTGCTCCACCCCGCGCTAACTAGGTAAACTATTATATCTATTTTTTTGATAATTGCAACTCTTATTTCTAAAGTTTCTTTTTTAACCCGATCAATTCGGTGCAACATCAATGGTTTGGATTTCAATCGATGGGTTGTTCTCAAAGAGCTTATCCATCTCATCCGCCTCAGTCTCGTCTGATCCGTTTTCTGAGGTCGTCTCTAACGACGAGGAATGAGTATATAGAGTATCGCCGTCCGAATCAAGTAAATTTATCGATTGCGGTTCGGTGACGTTGATCTCAATCTGCGGTGAGTCAGCAGAATCCCCTTGATTGTTAGTGAGAATTTCAACGGGGAGCTCCGGTTTTTCTTCCTCAAAATAATCACTTTCATCGGGATTTGTATCGATGGTTTTTATAATTAAGCTGTTTTCACTGCGCCATTTATTAAAGGCATCGGTTAACAGATCGCCATATTCATAATAGAAATCGGCATTTTCTGGAATCCCGTGAATGAGATTGTCGGGGGTATTAGTGAGATAGGGTTCATCGCGCTCTGTAGCAAGCGTCCAGCCGGATTTAAGCGTTGTGCCCGAGGGCGTTACCCGTGAAAAGCGCAGTTGCTGTTCGGTTTGTGTGGCAAACGAGATAAAGGCGTAGCCTAAATGGGGCGCACTACTTTTCATGGGGATTGCGAGATAATCGAGACGATAGAGCATCTCATTGCGATTAATGCCGATTGAGTCACGCTCTCGCTGACTGCCTGTTAAAAGAGGGCCATCCGGCGCAATCGCCATCACCACTTTCCCTTCGCGCAGCCACGCTTGCACCTCGGTAATATGATTCCACCATAAGATATGATCTTTAATTTCACTATATTTATTAAGCGCCCGTTCACGCCCTTTATTGGTGGCAAGAAGCTCATAAACTTTATGTTTTGGTACACCATCGGCAAGGAGCGCGATCTCAAAGAGGTGGCGCGCATCATTCGGGAGCGCACGAAGTCCGGGGTATCGCGTGACATTGAAGAAATCTTCCCAATAACTGGGCGCCGTTCCATATAGATGAATGGGCGAGTAGGCAAGCACCGTTCCCGTGACTCGATAGCCAACACCACACTTTTCCATGGCGGTAGGATTTAACAGATCATGATGCGGAAGCAGATTCCAATCGAGCGGCAGGAGCGATTGATTATCACACCCTTTGCGTAATTGGTCTTTCGTGAGCGTTACCGCATTCCAATGATCGGGAAAGTGTTTAGGGGGATTGCTCGCGCTAATTTGGCTCTCACTGATGGCAATTTTCCCACGCTCCATAAAGGGCGCAAAGAGTGTACTGCGAAACGCGGTCACTTCATGCTCATTAATCGCAATGCTCGCTTGCTCGTTGGCAACGGCATGGAAACTTGAGAGAAAAAAGAGGGAAACCAACAGCCAATGTTTCATGTGAAACAATGAGTAGTGCGTTTTTTTCATCATGGTAGACGCGACCTCAGTGAGTCAGAATGGGTTGAGAAGATATTTATACGAATTATCATATTAAATACGCGTGTCGTATATTACAATATCACGAATGAATTAACTAGGATTGCATTATGTCATCACTCTTAATACTTTTAATCGCCATTGCATTTGAGGTGCTCGGCACTGTATGCATGCGACTTTCAGAAGGATTTGAGGTGATGTGGGCAGCGGGATTGATGCTTCTTTTTTACGGGGCATCGTTTGTGTCGTTTGTCTATTGCATACGGCGAATTGAGATCTCAATTGCCTATGCGCTCTGGACGGCGCTCGGAATGTTAGCCATCTCCCTTGTAAGTTTTACCTTTTTTGAAGAGGCGGTAACCTACCCAAAAGTGATTGCGCTTCTCTTCATTACCGCGGGGGTTGTGGGCTTAACGCTTGAGAGTGTCGAGGAGTCTTAGTGGAATTTTTTACAGCGCTCCCATTGAGTGATCACAACGCATGGATTATATTGGTCGCCGCTATTTTTTGCAGCGCCATCGGTACCACCTGTTTAAAGTTTTTAGCAAAAACGGGACAGTACCGCTACTTAATTGGTGTGATTGGCGGTTATGCCTGTTTTCTTATTTCGATTACGCTCGTTTTGAAGTGGATCGATATGGGGGTGGGCTATGCGGTGTGGTCCGGATTGTCAACGCTCCTGATGACGCTCTCAGGCGTTTTCTTTTTTAAAGAGAAATTGGGGCTTAGAAAGGTGGGTAGCCTGATCTGTATAATTGTCGGAGTCGTGATTTTAAGCCTTGTAGACTCTTTTTAATATTGTAAAAGAATGTCGATTATTTCCAAAATAAATGGTATAACGTAAGGGTACGATGAGCTTAATAAAATTTGTAAGATTTTGTTTGTTTCAAGGCAAAATCGAGAGATAAAAGGAGTTACTAGGTGCGTAAAAGACTAAAAGTTGCTTGTGGAGATTGCAGTTTGCAGCGTTTATGTCTGCCTGTTGGATTGGATGAAAGCGAGTTTATCAAACTCGAAAAAGTGATTGCGCGGGGGAAGCCCCTGGCCCGAGGTAAACATATTTACTTCCCGGGAGATCCTTTTACCTCACTCTACGCGGTGCGTTCAGGAACGGTCAAAACATATAGCGTTGCCTCAGATGGTACTGAATATGTGACGGGATTTTACCTTCCCGGCGAAATTATCGGCCTTGATGCGCTCTGTACGGGCGTTCATCCATGCGGCGCGAAAACGCTCGAAACCAGCAGTCTCTGTGAATTACCCTATGATCATCTTGAAGATTTAGCAGAACGCGTTCCCAATATCGCCAAACAACTGCTCCGCATTATGAGCCAAGAGCTCCATTCGGATGAAAAGTTGTTAATGATGGTGGGCTCACAACCGGCGAAATCACGCTTAATTGCGCTTTTTCTAAGCCTTTCAACTCGTCTTTATCGACGGGGTTATTCCGCGACTGAATTTACTTTAAGTATGTCGCGCGCGGATATTGGAAGTTATTTAGGCTTAGCTGTTGAAACCGTGAGTCGCCTGCTTAAAAAGCTGCAAGATCAAAACTTAATTGAGGTGGACCATCGCCAGATTAAACTGCTCGACATTGATCGACTGCGCGAAATGGTTAAACTCGATTTCGAATAATTTTTTGCTCGTCGCCACGATCCTACCCGATCGAGGCGATGCTTGATAAACGCGTTAATAATGGGAGTTCTCCTGAATTGATTATTAGCGCGTTTTTTTATGCCTGCTTTCTGATTATTAAAAGTCTGTACAGGACAAATACAAAACCAGTTTGTATATAATATAACCGTTGCATGTAATGATTTATGCGATGATTTAAGGAGCGTTATAAAAAAGCCGATCACTCAATAGAGGATCGGCTTTTTGTTTTACTCTTAAACCCGGTTCGATCAGATTTAATTCGATTCGATCTAGCCCGTTACGGTCGGTAGCACATCGGTAAAGATCGATAAGAGATAGGCGATCATAATTACTACCGCAAAGAGGGTTGCAATTACAAGTGCAGGTGTACCACCGCGAGTTTGCGTTCCTTCAGGATGGGCGATACGCGCTTTATAGGTAAGAAGTACCGGAAGAATCACCCCGATAAAGGCGAAAATAATGCCCGCAAATGCGAACGCACTTAAGAAGATTTTCGGATAGGTAAATCCAACAATGATCGGCGGTAAGAAGGTGATTAAGCCAATGGTGATGCGGTCGTGACGGAGATTGAAATGCATCAATAGGTCTTTGACGGCACTTGATAGGCCAAGAGCGACACCAATATAAGACGTGATGAGCGCTAAGATTGAGAATATGCGAATAATTTCACCTAAATGATTGCTGCCGGTGGTGACTTTAAACGCTTCAATGAGACCGTTTAAGCTCGGATCTTTGTTTAAAATTTCAATTAAGGTTGATTGCTCAAGGACCCCGTGAGTTGCAAATTGCCACACGATATAGATGATGAAAATGCCGGTAGACCCTAAGAAACACGCAAGTTTCACTTTTTTGTTATCGCCCTCGAGATACTCATTGATGGTCGGTGTACAGATGTGGAAACCAAAAGTCATAAAGAAGACCGGCATCGCCGAGAAGAAGAGGAGATTATTCGTTGGTGAGGCTTGAAGATTCGGCAGCGACACTTTATTAAAGAGCAAAAAGAGGATCGCAATAAAGACGAGCACTTTAAAGGAGAATGAGATGCGATTAGTCACATCGGCGACTGAAATCCCCAGCGTGACAATAAGACCAAAGCCGATGGAGAACATTAATGAGGAGATTTTCCGCGCAAGATCGCCATTTCCCATCATCGATTCCGGCAATAGGCCAAAGAGAAGATCGCCACTTCCGGTCACGTACGCCGTGAGCACCGCATACATAAAAAAGAGCAGAATGAAATTGACAAAGAGACGCCCATTTTTACCAAAATATTTTTCCGTGAGCGACGCAATTCCCGCATCATTTTTATCATGTTGATGTACTTCCGCATATAAAAGCGCGGTGTAGGTGAGTAAAATCCAGAGTAGAAACAAGAGGACAAATGTTAGTCCAAACCCCATTTGTGCTGACGTTAGTGGCATTGCCAGCATCCCCGCTCCGACGGCGGTACCCGCAATAATTAGGGTACTCCCTAAAACTTTATTTTTCACATTGATATCCTTTTGAAATTTTTCTAATATTTTTATTATTTTTGGGGCAGAAATTAATCTTTAAACCTCAATTATTGATAGTAAATGACTTTTGAAATAAAGTCGAAAAAAAAGAATGAAAAAAGATTTGTAATTTAAAAAAAATCGTGTATGATTATTTACCTCGATTGATTCATCGTTATTGAATTGTATTTGGGCTGCTAGCTCAGGGGTAGAGCAGTTGGCTTTTAACCAATTGGTCGAAGGTTCAAATCCTTCGCAGCCCACCAAACATTCAGAAGACCTTAAGCGATTGTTTAAGGTCTTTTTTGTTATCTCCCTAAAAATCCTGTACATTCATCTGCATAGTCTCTTTTGCGTGAGTTGTTATGTCGCCTCAAATCCCTTTTTCTCAAAATTCTGCGCTTATCAATCCCTCTGATTGTTCACTTCAAGCGCCTCCAAATGCGCGCCGTTTACAGCTATTAATGGTCGATGAGGATCATCACGATCATGGTGATGGTGATGAAGTCAGCACGGCCGTTAAGAGTATGATCGAGGCGATCTGTCATACATTACAAGATGACAATATTGTGGTGCTGAGTGATGGGGTTCTGAGTGAGGCGTCTCAACCGTATTATCCGCTTCGCCATGGAAAAGCGCTCCTCGGGAGTACCATTAATCATCTCATTTTTGATACGCGTGAGGGGGTATCGCTCGATTACCTGCTTTCAAGTCTCTATGCAGTGAAACGCGGCGGATCGGTGTGGCTCATTGTCCCGAAAAATCGGCAGTCTGAAAGCTATCAACAAGCGAGTACTCGTTTTCATCGTGAAGCGATTGCAACGCCCTATTTTGATCAGTTTTTTTATGATGGATTAAGAGGGTTTGCTACCATGACTTTAACGCCCGATTCATTACCGGAATACCTTGAGGAGTTTGCGCGATGTGACACCGGTGAATCAGACCACTCCGAGCCCTCTTCTGAAAAGCCTTCAGACGCACTTCCATTAAGTCCCGCGCAAAAAAAGATCCTCCACGAATTTACAACCATGGAAAAGGGCATTGCGACCCTTTTTGCGCCGCGAGGCGTTGGGAAATCGGTGGTGGGGAATGCACTCATTGAGCAAAAGCCCCATCAATATCTGCTTACCGCACCGAATCAGAGTGCGATCAGTCGTTATCATGATTTTAGAGGCGCACTGAATGCTGGTGAGACGCTCTTTTATGCGCCGGATATGCTCCTCTCTGGAGCGGTTGAGATTGATCCCGCCAAAACATTGATTATCGATGAAGCGGCGAAGATTCCGCTTGCAAAACTTGAGCGGCTCTGTGCGCTGTGTCATAAAACCTTGCTGATCTCTTCGGTGGAAAATTATGAGGGGACAAACCAAGGTCTGCGAGAGAAATTCTATGAGCTCGTGCCGGTGAAAAAGCACTTTACCCTGACCGAGCTCTTCCGTTTTGTAGTAGGTGATGCAGTTTCACAGCTGTGTGATTATCTGCGCTTTGAAGGGGATTTCTATCCAAGTGAGCCACTCAAAAGTGATTCGATTTACGAAGGCATTACGATCTTTCTTCCGGATGATTGGCATGGCGATGAGGAAAAAGGGGCGGATCAAATTCGTACGATGGCGGATTTTCGGCAAAATCGGGCGCTCTTTGGTGCGGTCTATCACCTCCTTAATGAAACTCATTATCAAACCAATATTCAAGATATTCGTCGTCTTTTTGATGATCCGGAAAGTTTGGTGGTGATTTATGTGGAAAATGGGCGCGTTCAAGGGGCAATTTGGGGGCTTTTAGAGGGTGAGATTGATGAGGCGTTAGCGATTGCGATCTACCGTGGTCTGCGCCGGCCGAAAGGGAATCTCGTCCCGCAAATGCTCGGCACGCACGGTTACGATTGGGCGCCGATGTTGATGCGCTCAGTGCGGATTTCGCGGATTTCAGTGGTGGCAGATAAGCGTCGGGAAGGGCTTGCTTCAATGATGATTAGGGCGCTCGAAACGCATGTAGGAAAGGTCGATTTTCTGAGCGCAAGTTTTGGGCTCACTGAATCGCTGCTTAAATTTTGGGAAGCAGCCGGATTTAATTGGATTCATCTTGGTACCCATCAAGATAAAACTACTGCGCTCCATGCTGGCGTTGTGATGCGAGCGCTCTCAGAAAGGGGCGAAGATTGGCTTAACAATCGAGTGGGAAAATGGCAACACGATGCTTATGAATGGCAACACGCGCCCTTTATTCGAGAGGAGATTAAACCTCTGTTAGCTGTGCGTGGAAGGCGAGGGGAATGGGATGCGGCAGACTGCGTCGCAATTGACGCGGCAACGCAATTTAAGAAGCCAACGCCCGCCCTTTTTGGCGCATTTTCCCGGCAGAAACGGGCGCTTAACAAGGCGGATAAAAATAAGTAGAATAATTTTTGCGCAGCAGTTGACAGGCTTAATTTTGTTGTATAGAATCGTTATCTCAATTGGAGACGAAGCCGGTATAGCTCAGCAGGTAGAGCAACTGACTTGTAATCAGTAGGTCCCGCGTTCGATTCGTGGTGCCGGCACCATTTACTTAGTCTTCCAATCCAGATTTTAAACGCCTTAAGTGATTACGCTTAAGGCGTTTTTTATTGCCCAGATTAAAATCTATGAGAAAAACCCACTCAAGGTGGGTTTCCAATGTCTGTTTTTGTTAGTGCTTTCTAGCGTTTTGAATGTTTCCTAATGGATATTAATCCTTAAACATTAATCCTCAAGTAGATGGGGATTCATTTTTAATACCAGCGCTTTAATCGCTTCATCGGGATAGGGCGCTTTATGCATTAAGAGCGCATAGAGTTCAGGGTCTTGCATATCTAGGAGCGAGAGGTAGAGATCTTTCTCCTCATCGGGTGCTTTCTCAAAATAATTTTCAAGATAGTTGTCACACAGCTGATCTAATTCGCGCATCCCTCGGCGTGAGCGCCATTTGATTTTTCGTAAATCGTATTTATCCTGACTCATTCCGCGTATCCTCTTTTGATAGGGTGAATGCCCGATGGCGGGCAGTGGAAAGCTAAAAGAAATAGCATACTAAACTTTTCGTCCCTTTGCATGTGCCGGCGTGATTCCTTCGTCGACAATTGATCTCTGTGGTATCATAACCGGTCGATCAAAGGCGTATTCGCAGAAATTTCTCCCTGATTTTTCCCGGATTATGCGCGTTTTAATTAGCAAAAATTTAGTCAAAATTGATTGATTTTTGTTATGATCTACTTTCAAATTGGATATAAGTTGATCAGTTTTTCCCTTGACTTAACGGATTCATTTCCAAAGAAGTTACGCTATTTCGCTTGACGAGAGGGAGCTAAATTGGCTAATATTCATGCCCTTCGGATTTATTAGTGACATAGGTATGATATGAAAAAATGGTTTGAGCTCACCTTAAAGGCGAGCGGGATGGTAACGCCTGAGGAGCTTGATGAAGCTCTGTTTGAAGCGGGCGCGATCGCAGTCACTATGAAGGATGCCGGTGATGAGCCGATCTATGAGCCACTTCCCGGTGAAGTGCCACTCTGGAGCGAAACCTTAGTCACAGGAATGTTTGAATATCCTTGCGATGTTGATGCGATTAAAGAAGCGCTCACCGCCCATCTTAGACAACCATTTTTACCCATTGTTGCCACCAAAGAACTGGAAGATCAGGATTGGGTCGGCGCGTGGAAAGATCATTATAAGCCCATCAAATTTGGTGAGAATTTATGGATCTGCCCGACGCATTTAGATCCCCCTGAGCCAGAAATTGCCACAGTGATGCTCGATCCAGGCCTCGCGTTTGGAACCGGCACTCATCCTACGACCGCCATGTGTCTTGAATGGCTCTCGAATAATATCGAGGTCTTTAAAGGCCAAGCGGTGATCGATTATGGGTGCGGCTCGGGCATCTTAGGAATAGCTGCGAAGTTACTCAATGCCAAAGTGTGCTATAGCACGGATATCGATCCGCAAGCGCTGTTAGCGACGAAACAAAATGCGTTTCGTAATCATGTGGATATTGAGCCAAAACTCCCCGAGGATTTTAATCCGCCGAAGGTGAAAGTGGTGTTGGCCAATATTCTCTCAGGACCTTTAATCGAATTAGCGCCGATCTTAACGAAATACGTTGAGCCGGGCGGGCATTTAGTGCTAGCGGGTCTTTTAGATCACGATGCAGAACGCGTCAAAGCGGCCTATGCCAATGAATTTGATTTCAAAGAGGATAAAACCGTTGAGGAATGGACCCGTCTCCATGGGGTGAGAAAGGCATGAAAATCGGTGAGATTGCGTTAGCGTCTCCATTTTTATTAGCCCCCATGGCCGGTGTGACCGATCGCCCCTTTCGCATCTTATGTCGCGAGATGGGCGCTGGGCTTGCTGTGTCTGAGATGGTCAATGCCAATCCTGATTTAAGAGCGAATGAAGAGACGCTGCTTAAGATGAATTACGAGGGCGAAACCTATCCCATCAGTTCCCAGCTATTAGGCGTGGAACCCGGTGAGATGGCGTCGCTC
>Ga0079226_10001515_pt1 | contig 17819 bp, 25 predicted proteins | sample Poulit2014_FD_76345 | JGI IMG/M metagenome (GOLD analysis project Ga0079226, IMG submission 76345) | Agricultural soil microbial communities from Georgia to study Nitrogen management - Poultry litter 2014 | ecosystem: Environmental > Terrestrial > Soil > Agricultural land | place: USA: Georgia...
AAACAAAAACAAAAACAAAAACAAAAACAAAAACAAAAACAAAAAGTAACTTACTTTGATATTTTAAAATCGATAATAAGAAATTATCCGCAATATACAATAGAACAAGTAAAAAATTTAACTATGGCAGATGTCGAAGTATTGCTCCAAGCTAGAAAAGAAATAGCGGTTGATGTACTTTATAAAGCTAGTGTTCAAGCGTGGCAAGTTTCGAAAGTTTTAGCAAAAGACAGTAAAGGGCGACCTTATTATAAGAATTTTAACAAGTTTTTCGATTATGAAAAAGCACTAAAACAAATTGACGAAAACAAAAAAGAATTTTCTAAAAAAGATGATGAAATATTGAAGATGGTGGCAAACATTAATAAACAGTAAAGGGGGGCAAAAATGAATTTTGAAAAAATAGAGGCTATATTTACCGCTAATACACAAAATTTTAAAGCCGCCGTTTCTGAAATGGGAAAATCAATAGATAGTTTTCAAAAGAGCACTGGTGATAAATTCGAAAAAACCAGTGCTCTTTTTAACAAAGTAGGGAAAGGCCTTAGCGTAGGGCTTACTGCTCCGTTGGCAGCGTTGGGAGGAATGGCCGTCAATACTGCTTTAGGCTTTGATAGCCAAATGAGTAAAGTACAAGCGATATCAAACGCAACGGCCGAAGAGTTTAAAGCTATGGAAAAGACGGCCAGAGACGTTGGAGCTACTACTAAATATACGGCTCAACAGAGTGCGGAGGGTATGGAAATATTAGCGAGTGCTGGGCTAAGTGCTAGTGAAAATATGGCTGTAATTAAAGACGTTGCAAACTTAGCAACGGTGGCAAATGACGACTTTAACCTATCCGCGAACGCTATCGTCGGAACTATGAAGCAGTTTGGGCTAGAAACTGAACAAGCTTCACATATATCAGATGTTTTTGCCGAAGCTCAAGGTAAGACAGCAGCACAAGTTGACTCTATGACCGAGGCTATGAGCTACGCAGGCACAACGGCTAGCTCTTTAGGCATAAGTTTTGAAGAAACTGCATCAGCTTTAGGGGTATTGCACGACGCACAAATTAAAGGCGGAAGAGCAGGAACGACTTTAAACGCTATATTTACGGCTATGCAAAGGCCGACAGAGCAAGCGAAAAAAGTAATGGACGGATTAGGCATAAGCTTTTATGACGCAGACGGAAACACGAAACCTTTTGCTCAAAATATTAATGAATTAAGAGACAAGACGGCTAATCTAACTAAAGAACAGAAAAGTCAAGCGTTAAGTACTATATTTGGAACGCAAGCAATGGTAGGACTAAATGCTTTGCTCAACGAAACACCTGGAAAATTGGAAGAATTGACGGAACAATTTATTAATGCCGAGGGTAGTGCAAAAAAAATGTCGGACATGATGAGCCAAAATTTAAAAGGCACATTGGCTAAAATTCAGTCAGGAGCACAAGAACTATTGCTTACTATTGCTGATAATTTAGTTCCAAAGTTAGAAATATTAGCTCAAGGAATACAAAACCTTATTGAAAGGTTTAACGGGCTATCAGAAGAGCAGAAAGCGACTGTTGTTAACATTGGGTTATTTTTAGCTGCAATAGGGCCTACCTTATTGATTATTGCTAAATTAACTAATTTATTTAAAACCCTTTCTCCTGTATTGGGAATTGTCGGAAAGGCTTTTTCAACAGTTGGAAGTATAGGCTTATCTTTAGGAAAAAGCTTAATGACGGGATTAGGTGGAGCATTAAAATTCTTAATGGCTAATCCAATAGTATTATTAATAGCTGGAATAGCTGCGTTAGTAGGGGCATTTATATATTTATGGAAAACTAACGAAAATTTTAGAAATTTTTTCATCAATATTTGGAAATCTTTAGCAACATTTTTCACTAATGTTATTAACACTATAAAAGAAATAGCTAGCAACATTTGGGAAGGTGTTTCTGAAATTTGGCAAAACTTCGTAGAAACAGTTAAATCAGTTTGGCAAGGTGTTACAGAGTTTTTTAGTAATATATTTTCAACAATAAAAGAAGTAGCCTTAACTATTTGGGAAGGCGTAGCCGAGGCATGGACAGTTGTCGTTGAGGTTATTAAAAATATTTGGCAAGGCGTGTTAGAATTTTTCTCTGCTTTATGGGAGGGAATAAAAGTTCTATTCGCAACAGCTCTATTAATTATTACGGCTTTAATTACTGGCGACTGGGAATTGCTAGGCGAAGTTATTCAAGAATTATGGAATAGAATTAAAGAAACTATAGTAAATGTATGGGAGGGAATAAAAGAGGGCATATCAACCGCCGTCGATTTTGTTTCAACCTGGATATCCGAAAAATGGAGAGCTTTAAAAGAATTTGTATCTAACCTATGGAATAGTTTAAAAGAAACAACTGTATCTCTATGGAACGGAATAAAAGAGGGCATATCAACCGCCGTATCTAATGCATGGGCATGGATAGTTAATACATGGAACGCTATTCCAGGCTATGTATCGGGCATATGGAGTTCAGCAAAAGAAAGCACCGTAAACTTAGTAAGTGGCATGGTATCAAGCATATCAACAGGATTTTCAAGAATGGTTAGTGCAGTAGTTGAAAAAGGCAAGGGCATAGCTACAGGCGTTCGAAGTGCTTTTAGTAGTGCTATATCAAGTGCTAAACAATTTCCGAGTCAAGCGGTTCAAGTTGGAAGAAATTTAATATTAGGATTTGTTGACGGAGTAAAGCAATTCGCACATAGATTAGTTGATAGCGTTAAAAATGCAGTTGGCAACGCTATTCAAGGTGCTAAAAATTTACTAGGGATAAAGTCACCGTCTAGAGTATTTAAAGGCTTTGGTAGATATACAATGTTAGGATTTGCTATAGGCGCAGATAGAAACGCTTATAAGGTAAATGATAGCATTCAAAGCATGTATGACGGCATAGAAAGAGTAGTCAAAAAAAATGATATTAATTTTGATATTTTTGATGATATTAACGGGCTTGACAAGACAGTAAACGGGCTAGATTTACAAGCTACAAACACGCTAGAAATAGTTGATGATAGAGGACAAGACGAGCAAGAAGAACAACCAATGGAAATTAAATTACAACTAGGCGAAAGAGAGTATAAAGCTTACTGTAAAGATGTTTATAAATTAGGCAAAGAGCAAGAAAAGCTTAAATTAATAAAAGAAAATAATTAAAGAGGTGATTTATATGTATGAATTTGTCGAAACGACCCAACAAGCTATAAGCAATTTGTCAAGCTTTGCTATATCTTTAAACGGACAAATTTTAGAAGAGGCAATTCCTGATTTTAAAACTTTGACCGTTGAGGGCAGAGAAATAATTGGCAATGAGTTAAATATTGATACAGCTCCTGGACTTAATGGAGCTGTGCTTATTAGCTCTGGAATACCTCCTAGATATGTTGATGTTAAATACCAAATTTCTTCTAAAACAGAAGACGATCTAAAAGCAAGTTTCAAAAAATTAGAGCTATTACTTTTTGACTATCGCAGAAAAACTAACACTTTTTCTTTTGCTGATGAACCTAGCTTAGAATATCAAGGACTACTTTTAGATAATGAGCTTTTGACAGAAAATAATCAGTTGACATTAAAAGGCGTTTTAAAATTTATATGCTTAAATCCATATAAAAGAAGTGATTTAAAAACTTTTGTTTGTGGATTAGGGCAAGGAGATTCTCATGAAATAGCTAACGGTTGGTATGCATTAAAATTATTTAACAAAAACAAATTTCCAATAGAAATCGAAAGCATGCATTTATTTAGGAACGGGCATAAGCCAATAGAAGTCCTTTTTTATAATGCTAATGAACATAAAGGAATTGTTCCAGGAGATTTAAGCTCTTTACCTCGAGATGTTTCAAAAATAAAAGTCGCTGCTTTAATAGACGGAATTACACTTTTACCAAATACAAATGTTTTAATGGATTTTAAGACGTGTCAAATCACCGACCCAAAGAACAAAGAGAAAATTTATAATGAATTTTTAGACCCTGGTAGCACTTTTGATTTACGACTAAATGGAGAGGCGGTTATTATTGTAAAAAATGATATTGAATCGCAAGTAGTTATTAAATATAGAGAGTTGAGTTTATAAAATGGATATTACTTTTTTTAAAAATAGCGGGGCAAGTTCTAGAATTGCAGTAAAAAAAAGGCTTTTTGGTGATGACATTATTTCTTGTAATGAAACTGTAGAAAGTCCAGGAATTAGAAGCGTAGAAATGGAAGTTAAATACTATAAAGAAATTTTTAAAGGTGATTCATTTTTTTATAAAGAACCTAACCATGAATTAATAGACATGTCGTATAAATTAGATAAAAAAAGCATTGTCGGAAAATATAAAGACAGAACCATATTAAGAGTATTCGCTATTACTAAATTAGAAAGGAATTCAAACGGAAATTTAGATATAGAGGGGTTAGACATCTTCTTTTATTCGTTAGTCTTTCAAAGGCCTAGATTAGGCATTTACGAGCCTTACAGAGTTTATGACTTGACGGAGCAGTTTATTGACTTTCCTTTTCAACATGATTTGTCTTCAGATTTAATACAAGAAACAGATAGCTCTATTTTATTGAATTATATTGAATTTGAACCTGGTAAAACGGCATATCAACAGTTTGAAAATGTGTTAGAACAAAATCCAAGGCTACGCGTTGAACCTCTAACTTATGCTACTTTATATGACGATAAAGAATTTCATATGAATTACCGCGTAGAAATATATAGTCAATTCGCCCTTAGCCAGTCATGGAGGCCAGTGAGCTTTATATTAGAGCCTGGGATAAACTGTTCAACACCTACTATATCTAAAGAATTCTATAAGCCTGTAAATACATTAATTCCTTATGGTGGCGAAGACTTGGACGGAAACAGAGTAACTTTATATAATTTTGTTGGGAAATATGACGGAGTAGATAAAAGCAACCCTACCGAGTTGGCCATTACCAACAAACCCGACCCTTTCCCAGGTGCAGAAATAGAACTTGAAAGGGCTATGAATAAAGTATTTGATATCGAAGTTGTTTACCCAGATAAAGACAAGGACAAAATAACCGCAGAAGAAAAGGAAAAAGCATATAAAAATGCACAGTTAAGGCTTTTTTGGGCAGCAGTTAAATATTTGAATAGCATTGAACCTACTCCTGAAAAAATAAACATATCAAAAGTATTAATTAAACATTTTAGAGTCGGCGACAGTGGATATATTTTTTCCGACGGCGACCAATACATGGTAATAGTTGAAAAAGTTGAGCGTGACATAAAAAATCAAGGAGCTATAAAAAGTATAGAATTTGAAAATTTAAGAAAATGGAACAGTGAGGGAAAGAATGGAATGTAATATTACTTGCGTCAAATCAGACGAAATCAAGGAGTTAAAAAATGAAATGAAAGAAATCAAAGATGATGTTCAAAATTTGGAAAAAGACGGTATAGCAAGAAAAAAAGATATTGAAAAACTAGCGGAAAGCATGCAAGAATTAAATATTACGCTGAAAGAAACGACAAAAGAATTGATAAAATCTGTTAGAGAAAATGAACTAAACGGATATAAAAAAAGCGATAAAATAGTATGGATATTTTTAAGTGGTATAATAAGTAGCATAGCGACATTAGTCGCTGCTGCTATATTAAATTAAAAAGGAGTGTAGAAGTTGATTAAAATACTATTAGACCAAGGGCACGGAGCGGGCAAAGACTTTAACCGTGGCTATTTAAGTGGAACTAAATGGAAAAATGAGGGCGACGGAAACTTTTACTTTGGTGAGATTTTACAAAAAGCTCTTGAGAAATATGAGGGCGTTCAAGTTTTTAAAACTAGGAACAAAATTTCAGATAATCCAAGCTATCAGGCAAGAGGGAATTTAGGCAAAGGAAAAGACCTTTTTATATCCCTACATACAAATGCTTTTAATTCAACGGCAACAGGAACAGAGGCTTATTTAGATGTAGGAAAAGGGAATTCTCCAAGTGAATTAGCTGAAAAAATATGTAAAACTATTTCAAAAACATTAAATATACCAGTAAGAGGTGTTTTTAAAAAATACCATAACGGGGGCAATTACTATGCTGTATTAAGACATAATTTAGCTAGTAAAGGAATGCTTTTAGAAACATGCTTTCACACAAACAGAAATGATGTTACAGCATACGAAGAAAAGGCGAATGTTTTAGCTGATAATATAGCGAAAACTATAGCTGATTATTATGGATTAAAAAGAAAAGACGGCGTAAATTTAGCAGGGAACGCAGCAGAAGAACAAGGAGGAATGACAATGTTAGGAAATAAACCAGTGGCTATAATCTCTTTAACACAAAATTCAATTAACAAGCAAAGCAAAGACATGGAAAGTGCAAGAATGCTATTTAAATGGCTTTATAATGATTATAATCCAGTCATAATGATTAGTGGATTAGGTGACTTTGAAAACATTAAGAGCAATTATATAATAGGCTTAGGAGGTACAAAAAATAATCACTCAAGCTATATTAACTACTTTATAGGTGGAGCAAATCAAGAAGAAACCTATCAAAATGCTTTAGATTTTGTTAGAAATGGTAAAGAAAATAGAGAAAAATACAAGGTTAAATAGAGGTGATTTTTATATTTACTCAAATTTTTGTACTAGCTATAATATGCGAAAGGCTAGTAGACATAATTAAAGAATTAGTAAAAGATAAAAAAATAAACATTTGGAAATTAGTTAGCTTAGCTATATGTATTCCTTTAGCAGTTATTTATAATGGAGATTTACTTACTCCAATAAATTTAACTACTGATATAGCTTATATTAATAATGTCTTAACGGGCATATTAATATCGGGAGGTAGTAATTATATAGCCGACCTAATAAAGCTATTGCAAGAAAGCTATAAAAAAATAGAGGTGGAGCAAAATGACGATTACAAATAACCAAAAAATGGATAATGGATACTATATTAAATTTGATAAAGGCTTTGTAGAAAGCCTTTATGCAACCCAAGGAGAAATAGGAAAAGAATATTATTTTACGATTTTAAACGAAAACAACGAAATTGATATTAATATTCCACAAAATGCAGTATTGGAAATGACTATCGAAATGAGGGAGGGCGTAGCAAAATTTGAAGGAATGAGGGACGATAATTTCAAGCCGAACACTTTTAAAATAGTCGTTCCTCAAAAAGCACTGCAATACTACGGCGACGGAAAATATCAAATCCATTTAAAACTTCCTGATAATGAAAAATATATAGCTACAAGGAAAGGGAATATATTTATAGCTAGAAATATGCTTTTTGATAATGGAGATATTAACTTTTTTTTTGACTTTGAAGATATCTTGAATACATTAAAAAGCGTACAAGAAAGTTATTTAAAAATAGCAGAACTACAAGAAATTAGCGATAATCATTTAAAGCAAATAGACGAGGCTTTAACACAGCTTAATAAGCTTATAGCAGATGAAGAAGAAAGACAAAAGGCAGAAGTTAGCCGTAGGCTATCAGAAGAAGAAAGGGCAGCAGCAGAGCAAGAAAGACAAAAAGCTTTTATCCAAATGACTAAAAAATTAGAAGAGTTAGGCTTAAATAAATATGATGAATGCTTTAAAGAGGCGGAAGTAATAGGAAATACATTAAAATTTACTAGAGCCAACGGAAATTTTAGAAATTTAATGCTACCAAGTGGTGGCGTTACAAATTACGAAGATTTGACAAATAAGCCCGATTTATCCAATTTAGATAAAGTAAAAAATTGCTATAATAATTTTTCGCAACTAGCCGACGGTTCTGTTAAATTTACCACCGTTGGTGGTGGGACAAAATATATAGACCCTTACAAATATGAAAATTTACAAAATAAACCCGATTTATCCAATTTAGATAAAGTAAATTCAGCATATATGAACGCTAGTTTTAACAACGGAACATTGAAGTTGACACGATTTAGCGGAGATAGCAACTCTTTAGATATAGGAGAAAAAATTGAAACATCTTTCCGAAAGGTTGGAAAATATGAATTATCAAAAGTTGGAACAAGCGTAACTTGCAACATTTTAAGAGGAACAAGTATAGCTAATGGAAAATTAAGCACATTTTTACCTAGTGAATTCCGACCACACAAAACAACAAATGTATCTATTGCTTACCACAATAATAGCACAAGCATAGTAATATATTGTTTCAAAATTTGGACAGACGGCGAAATTTATTGCACTTTTACAACTTTAGGAAATAACGGTACGATTATTACTAATAGAGATAGCGGAACTATTCAAGAAAATATAACTATAACATTTAACATTTAACAATTTTAAAAAATATAAAATGTATGCTATCATTTAAATATACCTTTTTTGTGATAAAATTATATGAATTAAGTTTATGTACTCCGATAAGGAAAAAGAGTCAGTTAAGAGCTGGCTCTTTTTTTTGTATTTTTTTATTGACAACCTTGCTTTTGTATGGTACAATATAATTAAGTTAAGACAATAAACAAAAAGGAGCGTGTAAATATGGAAATTTACGAGTATATCGAAATGTTAGAGGCTATTATTCTTTTACTACTATCAGCTTTAGCGATAGCTTTATTTGAGTTAAGAGGATATAAGGAAGAGAACAAAGACCTACAGAACAAGCTTAAACAAGCTAAAATTAACAAGAATAAAGCGTTGACTAGTCAATGCTTGTCTAATGATGAATTAATGCAAATAAAGGCATATAGAGAGCAATTGAACAGAAATGAATATAGACAAAAACATTTAAATCAATATAGAATAAACAAAGGAGAATAAGCATGAAAATTTTTGACAAAGAAGATAAGGAAGTAGAAAATTACTATACATGTAAAGAAATAGAAGAAAAATATGGGATTAAAGCAAGGACTATCCAAGTATATTTATATAGAGGGCAAGTTTTCGAAGAAAAAGACCTTGCGAAAATGAAAAATAGCCGTGGAGGAATAGGCGGGGTCATTTGGCTAGTAAAGAAAAAAGCTGTTGATGAAAAATATAAAAATAAAAAGAAAGAGGTAATGTAAATGTTAAAAAAATTAAGAGAAGAAAAAGGATTAACTAAAGCAGAAATATCACAAAAAGCTAATATTGAATATTCAAGCTGGACTAGATACGAAAATGACAATCAAACATTATTAAAAGCTAGCACATATACAAGCTATTCAATAGCTCAAATTTTAGATATTAAACTAGATGAATTAGTAAAGGCTATAATACAAGAAGGTGCTAACAATTGAAAAATCAAGTAATTCAAGTAGTTCAAGATACAGGCTATGGAATGGTTTCAAAAACCGTCACAAGGAACAAAAATATTAGTTTACAAGCAAAAGGAATATATGCTTACCTTTGTGGATTTGCAGGCGTTAGCAACCAAGCATATCCGAGCGTAAAGCTAATGGTAAATGAGCTAGGAATTTCAAAAGATACATTTTATAAATACATTAAAGAGCTTACAGAAATAGGAGTTATCACCGTTTTAAAAACGCAAGGCGAAAAAGGAAAATTTGGCCATAATATTTATCAAATAAACGAGGTAAACATTATTAATGTTGAAAACAAGGACTTTCAGCCGTGTCCTAAATCACCGGATACGGTAGAATGGAACGGTGAAAATAAAAACATTGAAAACAAGCCATTCTATCCGTGTCCTAAATCACCGGATACGGTAACACCGGATACGGTAAATCAGGACACTATAATTAACAATAATATAATTAACAATAGTAGTAGTAGTAGTGGTCTAGATAAAAAATTCACAGATGAAGTTATAAAAACATGGAATAGCCTAAAAGGCTTACCTAAATTAACTACTTTAACAAAAGGTACTAAAAGATATAAAAATTTACTTGCTAGAGTAAAAGAAACAAGTGAAGAAGAAGTAATCAACGCTATTAAATATATTGACTGTTTAGGCGACTGGGTAAGAGGAAAAGGCGACCAAAATTGGACAATGACCTTTGAGTGGGCAGTTCTTCCTAATAATTTTATTAAACTACATGAAAAACAATACACTAATGGATTATATATGCCACAGAGAGAGCATAAAGTGGCCCAAAATTGCAAAAATAACATAAATACGGGTAAATTGTTGAACTTTGATATATCAAGCGAAATAAACAGCATTTTAAACGATATAAAGTAAATAAAAAAACACAAAAAAGGAAAGGGATCTAAATTGGAAAAATTGGCAGATGATAAAAATTTTATATCACTAATGAAAAGAATTGAAGAATTGAGTAAAAATCAAAAAGAAATAAAAAAAGAATATAAATGTTCCTGCTGCAAAGACACGGGACAGATAGTTGTTAAAAGAAAAATCAACGGAAAAATTTATAATGGAATTATTGAGTGCAAATGTAGAAAAATTGCAAGATATGAAAAAAATATAGAAAGGTCGGGGTTAAAAAATAAGTTGAATAATACAAAGTTTGATAATTTCAATGCTTATAATAACGAGTTAAAGCTAAATAAAGCTTTAGCTTTAAGCTTTGCAAATGAATTAGACGCAGATAGCATATTACTTTTAGGGCAAAGTGGTAGCGGTAAAACGCATTTAGCTACGGCTATATGCGGGACTATATTATACAAGCATAAAATGCCACTAATTTACGCGACTTATAGAGAGATTATAGCAACTGTAAAGCCTTTAACAATGGATATATCAGGCAGAATTAAAGCTATGAACAAATACTTAAATGTATCGGTATTGTACATTGACGACCTTTTCAAAGGAACGGCCACAGAAACGGACGAGAGTATCATTTTTGAGATATTAGACTATAGATATAGCCGAGGTTTAAAAACGATAATCACAAGCGAAATAAGCATAGAGGAATTGATAAACAGAAACGAAGCTTTAATAGGGCGAGTTATAGAACAAAGCAATGGATATATTTTAAATTTTAATGAAACAGGAAATTATAGACTAAAAAATTTGAATGATAAGACAAAAAATAAAGCTTTAGACAGTTTAAATAAATACAAAAAATTCTTATAAAAAAAGTATTGTAATTTTAATTTTTGTATGGTATAATAATTTTGTAGACGAGGGTATAAGAAATATCCTCTTCTACAAAATAGAGAAATTTAAAAAGGAGCATAAAAAATGGCAATATTTTACAAACAAAATTTAATTGAAACATACTGTATAGGGGTAGATTATAGGCTTATACACGATAATTTAAGTATTGATATTGACGTATGGGACGAACGTATTTTTGACAAATTAGCTATGGATTACATAGCTTTAGACATTTTAAAAAGGGGAATCCGTGATAAGCTTGATAAATTGTTAAACGGGGATATTAATATAAGCTATGAATTTAAACGAAATTATAAAATGAATGAGTGGGAACATGAATTAAAATTTTACACAAATGAAGAGATTTTATTATTTGACGACATTTATAGCGAAGAAAGCAAAGCTATATATTTAACGGCTATAAACAAGATGTTTATAGAGCTAGTAGACACTTATTTATTAGAGCAAGGGTATAAAGAATATGAAAAAATCACCTCTATAGCATTAGAAAAATTAGACAAAGAAGTAGCAGAAAGATACAAAAACTGCGAGTTAGAAATAGCTTTTTCAGTCCTTACAGAAAAGGAGATAGAAACTCAAAATGAATATATTTAACAAAGATATAGAGCAAGCATACATTGAATTATTCAATATAGATAATTTACCAGTCAGTGCTATCCTAGCTTTAAAAAGAGCTAGGGCATTAATTATAGGCGACGGAAAAAAAATGACTTATAGGAAAAGACAAATTTTAGAAAATTTAAATTCATTAAAAAAACCTACCGAAGTAGACAAAAATTTAATTATAAAAAAAGAATTTCTAAAAATAATATACGAAGATTGACATAAACGGCTTTAAATAGCCGTTTTTTATTGCTTAAAAAAGATTTTAAAAAGTAGTTGACATTATAAAAATTGTATGGTAGAATATAATTGTAGTTGAGAGATAGAGAAAACTACAGACAATATTTAAAAATAAGATAGGAGAGAAAAAGTTATGAAAAATGAAACTATGGAAAACAAATTAAGAACAAGTGATTTAGTTGAGGGAGTAAACAATTTATTCACGATGTTAGATGAATTAGAAGATGAAAACGAGATATCAGATAGGCTATGGAAAGCTTTAGAAGATACACACCACTCTTTAGAAGATAAATTTCAAGCGTGGGCGAGTTATTTACAGTATCAAGAGGGTCTTATAAACATAAGAAAAGAAGAAATTAAAAGACTACAACAAAAAAATAAAGCAGAAGAAAATAAAATAAAAAACGCTAAAAATCAAATGTATTTTTATTTAAAACAATTAGAGGTAAAAAAATTAGAAACGCCTTTATACAACTTCAATATTCAAAAAAGTAAAGCTAGCGTAATCATAGAAGATGACAAAAAAATACCTAAACAATATAAAAAAGTTGAAACTATAGAAAAAATTGATAAACAAGAAATTTATAAAGATTTAAAAGAAGGTAAAGAAATTGAAGGCGTATATTTAAAAGAAAATGAAAGCCTAAGAATTAGATAAAAAGAATAGCCCGAGTGAAAGCTTGGGCTATATAAAAAAAGTTTTAAAAAACAGTTGACATTATAAAAATTGCATGGTAGAATATAGTTGTAGTTAAGAAGTACGCAAAATCACAAAAAGGAGATTACAAATGGAAAAATTAAATTTACTACAAAAAATAGTAGAAGTTAAAAAAGTAGTATCACAGTTAGGACTTGAAAAGGATAAACAAGGGTATAATTTCAGTTATGTAACAGGCGACCAAATCCTAGCGAAGATAACGCCTAGAATGAACGAGTTAAACCTGTTATTAATACCGAACATTAAAGAGGCAAGAGAAGAAACAAGGGTAAACAATAAGGGTAAATCAATTAGTTATATAATCGGTGATATAACTTATACATGGATAGACGCAGATAATCCAAGCGATACTCTCACTTTAGATTGGAAACTTTATGGAAAGCAAGAAGATATTAGCCAAGCATACGGTAGTGCATTGACTTATTCAGAAAGGTATTTTTTACTAAAATTCTTTGGAGTACCAACGGATATATTAGACCCAGATTTAAGAAATTATAATCAAGACAACAACCAAGGGAACGCCTTTATTACGCCAAATCAAAGACGCTATTTAGGAAGAATAGCCGAGGGAAATGTTGAAATCGTAAAAGACATATTACTAAAAAATGGATATGAAAAAAGCGAATTTGTAAAAGTTGAAGATTATGAAAAAATAATTGAACAAGTAAAGCAAAGCGTGCAAGAATTAAAAGCGAGCCTTGAAAATCAAGACACAAAAAAAGAAAATAATTAAATAAACAAGCTGGGCGAAAGCCCAGCAAGTTTTTAAAAAAAGGAGATAGAAAAAATGTTATATAAAAATTTTTACGAAATAAAAAACAAAAAAGATATAGCGGGCAGAATTAAGCTAGCTAGACAATGTAAAGGAAAAAATATTAAAGAACTATCTAAAAGCATGAAAATATCAGATAGCACTATTAGAGCGTGGGAGAGCTCCAGGAGAAATATATCAGATGAAAATTTAAAAAAGCTATGCGAAAAATTAAAGCTACCTATTTACTATTTTAAAGAAATATCCGTGGACGATAGCACAAAATTAAAAGACATTAGAAACATTTTAAATTTAACACAAAAAGAATTAGGTGAAAAAATTAATGTTCACGCTAATACTGTTTACCGTTGGGAGTGTAATCTAAAAAAAATATCTAATGAAAATAAAAGGAAAATTGTAGAAAAGTTAAATTTGCCAGAAAATTTTTTCAATGAATTACCTAGCAAGTATTTTTTAATGGAAAGAGTTGAGAAGAACGAACAGCAAGCGATTAATACGGGCGTAGATAAAGAAAAAGAGGAAAAAGGTATAATTACTAGAGCAGATATAAATTCAAGCAAAAACAAGCAAGAAAATAAAGCTGTAATGAAAAATGAAAGCATAGAAGAAATTATAAAAATAAAATATACTAAAGGTTTTAAACAAGAGTTAAAAAACAATTTACAAAAAAATAAAATAGATATGTATGCTTATGCTATAAAGATATTTAAAAAAAATGGAGAGATTAGAGGAAGTATAGAGGGAGCGGGAGAAGTAGAGTTTTACGAGGGAGAAATGTTAACTGTGGACTTTGGTGTTTCGTTAGATTTAAAAAATAAATATGTAGGTAAATTAACACCAGAAAATAACGTAGTCGTAGGCACAGATCTAATATGGACACAAGCGATAGTTACAGATAAAAAAACTGTTAAAGGAATGTTTATGGCCACAAATAGTGGGAAAATCAAAATATACGAAAAATTAGGGACATTAAGTATTTTTGAAAAAAATAATAATATAAAATTTACAGAAATAAAAAATATTTAAAGAAGAGGTAAAAAAATGGAGAAAAACAACGAAATTTATATAAGAATAAACGAAAAGGTTAAGGAAAATTTAAAAGATAGTGAAGAAAAAATAAAAGAATATAAAAGATATATAGACTATATAAACAAAAATTTAAATCCGAAAGGAACAAGGGACAGACTGATAGCTTTAAGGCGAGAATTTAAAATTAATAAGATAGAAATCAGTATTATTACTTTATCGGAAATTTTAGAAGTTAGATCAGATTTTGTATCAAGTCTATTAAAATCATTAAATTTTGAATTCAGAACAAAATCACAAGAAATTTCAAGAAGAATAAACGAACGAAAAAAATTACTAGGAGCAGAAATAAAGCCGTATTCTAAATATATGACTCTAAAGGAATTAACAAAAAAAACGGGATTTAGCATGACACAAATCATAGAGGCTTGTGACTATTGTTTTTTAGATACAAAGCATACTAAATTATATGACAAAAACCCGTTTACTGAACACGAATTAAAATTTGTTAAAGGAAATGCTAGACGACTATATGCGGAAGAAGTAGCTGAATATTTAGAGCGAGAAGTAAAAAGCGTATTATATCACGCAGAAAAAAACGGAATAAAAATAAATAGGCGACCACTAGGCGACTTAACGGCTACAAGCAGATTAATAAATAAGCCTATAGAGCTAGATATAGGTTCTAAATATTTAATGACGCTAGACGAGGGACATTCTATTAAAAAAGAGATTTACGAAGTGTTGGGAGATTATGACCAATTTTATTTATTAGGGCGAAAAACTGATTCAGGTGATTTAATTAAGACGACTATATACAAATACGAAAGGGGAGCAAACATATCAAGAATGCCAGTAAACACGTTCTAATAATTCCTGGAGAATTGTTAGACCATAATAAATATATTAATTTAACGAGAAGTAATAAATATCTAGGAGCTAAAGCAAAAAAAGAAGCGACTAACAAAGTCGCTTTATATGCTTTAGCCCAAGGATTAAAGCCTATAAATAGACAAGTAGATGTTAAAGTCACGCATTATTGCAAAAACAAGAGAAAAGACAAGGATAATATAGCTTTTACCATTAAATTTATCTTAGACGGATTAATAAAGGCAAATATTATTAAAAATGACGGCTGGGCAGAAATTGGAAAATTAGAATTTGACTTTAAAGTAAATAAAGACGATCCAAAAATAAAAATTGAATTGACAGAAAAGGGCGAATAAACATGAATATTTTAAAAACAAGTTGCTTAATTATAATATTAATTTATTTTATAAACACTTTTTCAGAAGTTATTTATCATTTTAAAAATTTGAGGATAATTAAAAAACATAATAAAAAGACCATAGAAATTATAAAAATATTAGACGAAAAAATAAAGGAAGAAAAAAAACATGCTTAATACATTTTTAGAAATTTTTGCGATATTATTAACGACTTTTACATTTTGCTTAATAATTAAATTAACATCTTTAATATGCAAAGAGCTGATGTTAGAAGAATTTTATAAAGCAGAAAAAGAGCGAAAAAAATTGATGAAAGAGAATAAAGACAAATTAAAAGAACTTTTAGCAGAAAAAAACAGAAAAGGCAGGGCTAAAAAATGAAAGAGATAGACATTAAAGTTTTTGAAAATCTTGAAAAGCTACAAAATGAAATGTTAAGGGCAGACAACCAAAAAGACAGAATAGATTTATATATACAAATCAAGCAGATACAAGAACAAATTAAGCAAGGCTATGCTCTAAAAGACACATTAGTCTTTATTTATCAGACGGCACTAGCTAACTTTATAAAAGAGCAAGAGCAGACAATAAGAGAATTAAAAAAACATCATGATAAAGAAATAAGGAATATCTATAAAACATTAGATAAAGCCTAGAAATAGACTAGATAAAGCCTAGAAATAGGCTTTTTTTAATGCCATAAAAAGAAAATTAATAAAATAGTTGACATTATAAAATATGTATGGTAGAATATAAATATAGTAATTGATAAACTTAAAAAAATAAATAGCATAGGAGCGATAAAATGAATGTAGTAAATATAATTGGTAGATTAACTAAAGATGTAGAATTTAGAGCGACACAAGGTGGGAACGGGATAGCGAGCTTTACGGTAGCAGTTGATAAAGGGCTTAGCCAACAAAAGAAAAATGAATATATAGCCCAAGGGAAAAGAACGGCAGATTTTATTAATTGTAAAGCGTTCAATAAAACAGGGGAAATAATCGGACAATACTTTGAAAAAGGTGGACTTATAGGAATTACTGGAAAATGGAATACTGGGAGCTATGTAAATAAAGAGGGCGTAACAATTTATACAAATGATTTGCTAGTTGATAATTTTTATTTTTTATCAGATAACGGAAATTCAAATAACCAAAATAATAACCAAAGATATAATAATCAGAACAATAACCAAAATAATAACCAAAGATACAATAACCAAAATAATAGCCAAGACTACGGCATAGACAACTTTAGCGAAATGAATGATGATATTCCATTTTAAACAAAAAATATTAGATAGTACAGGCAAATAAAGCTTGTATTATCTAATACAAAAAAGGCAAAAGAAAAAGGAGCGTAAACAATGATAAATAAAAAAATGATTAACTTAATAAACGACAGAATCGAAGAAATGATAAATGACAGAAATATTCAAAGAATGTTGATGAAATTGAAAAAAGAAGAAAATAAAACAGATGTAGAAATTCAAGAGTTGATTACACAAATGGCTATAGCTACCTTATACGGGATAAATTAAAAAGAGGGGGGACAGCTCCCCTTAACATTAATAATAAAAATATAAAAAAACATTTGACTTATTTATTATTGCATGGGTTAATATAATTAACAAAAAGATAAAGAAGTAAATAAAAAACACAAAAAAGGAGAAATAAAGATGAAAAGAATATTAGACATTGACGAAATATTAAACGAATTAAACAATAAAGGATTATACAGAGGAAGAAAAGAGTTGATATACATATTAGATAGATTTGATGTATATAGCTCAACATACCTAGATTATAAAAGGGGAAGAGAAGAAGAAGATAGAGATTATAACATTAAAGAATTTTACGACACGCAAGCTTGGGTACTAGATAGATTTTTCCCACTATTGACAGATGAAGGCGTAATTAATATCGAAGTACTACCATATAAATATGATGAATATACGTATATAGAAGTTGAGTGGGAAGAAGAAAGCGACATATAAGAGGGGTAAAAAAGCAAAGGTGATCTAATTAGGTCGCCTTTGTAAAAACATTAAGGAGGAAAAACAATGACTTATGAAGAGTTTAAAACGATAATAGAAAAAAGTGGAGAGTATCAAGTGTCCGATGAACGTACGACAGGAATTATTGTTTTTAAAGAAGAGTGCGTGATGTGCTATATCTCAAAAAC
>Ga0079226_10001517_pt1 | contig 17812 bp, 20 predicted proteins | sample Poulit2014_FD_76345 | JGI IMG/M metagenome (GOLD analysis project Ga0079226, IMG submission 76345) | Agricultural soil microbial communities from Georgia to study Nitrogen management - Poultry litter 2014 | ecosystem: Environmental > Terrestrial > Soil > Agricultural land | place: USA: Georgia...
AGAGGTGTTTAAAATCTCTGATTCTATACATATTAAACAACCAAAAACACACAGAGAACAACTTGAAATTCTTAAAAAAAGAAATTTGACCATAACAAACGAAAAAGATGCTCTATCTTTTTTGGAAAGAGTCAATTATTATCGTTTCTCTGCATATGGACTTACCCTCAAGAAACAAGATGGAACTGGTGAATTTAAAAACGATGTTACATTTGAACATATGCAAATGATTTATAATTTTGATAAGAAATTACGGGAAATTTTGCTTTATTATTTGGAATCTATAGAGATAGAATTCCGCACTAAAATTGCATATTATCATTCTCATGATTTTGGGGCTTTAGGATATAAAGAGCCGAAGTATTTTAAAAACTCCAAGTTTCATGCAAAATTTTTAGCAAACTTGTACAAAGGAATTAATAGAGCAGATAAAGAGTTATTCGTTATACACCATAAAGCCAAATACAATGGCGTTTTTCCTTTTTGGGTGGCTGTTGAGGTCATGTCATTTGGAGATCTATCAAAACTTTTTCACAATTTGTTACGAACAAGTAAAATCAAAGTTATTAAAGATATACAAGCTCCTCCCAATCTAGTATCCAGTTGGTTGCATTCACTCTCTTATATACGAAATGTATGTGCACATTATGGGAGACTGTATGGCAAAGACTTAAATATAAAACCACAATTGAATATAAAACTTACTAAAGGATATTTTGATAATGGTCGGGTCTTTTCAACTATCTTCGCTTTAAATAAACTTTTACATCAAAAAGATCAGGAAAATTTTATTTCCTCTTTGGAGACGCTTATTAAAGGATACTCTGATTATATCAATTTAGAAGAAATAGGCTTCCCGGAAAAGTGGGTGAATATTTTAAAGACATTTTAGCATACAAAACCGTTGTATTTTTTCAACGTTTTTGTATTATATAATATTGCCAATTCGCAAATTTAATACCTTATAACAATTGCCTGTTTGAGCATATCTCGATTTCGCTTTTGTAATGGTCGCATAACGCCATCTAAAGGAATGATACTATTACCGTTAAAGTGTTACTCAGCAAAGTGTATAATGTTATTTTCACTATCAGAAAACACTTTCATTTTTTCATATATATCAAAAAACTCGATGTTGTTCTTTTCAATAAAAGGAGCTAATTGTTCTACTTTTCCACTACCAGCTATAACATAAGCAAAGACACTATATTCGATATTATCGTCTATTGTTTGTAAGCCCAGCAACTGCATTAAATAGTAAAAATCCTGTTTATGTTCTATGCTTTTAAAATAAATATCCATTTTCTTCCTCCCCAGTTTACTTCTTTATATTAAAATATTTTTTCCCTAAATAACCAAGCTTTTAACGAGTTTACTGAAGAATATAACGATGAGGAAGTTACTTATTATGAGATAGTAGAGAACAGCTAATTATATAAAGCCTAACCCCCTTGGAGCTAACAAGTAATGTTACGCTAAAGGGTTTTTTATTGGAAGAAAAATAGAGGCAATAAGCATAGTATAGGGATATCTCCTTTTCATATATATGTCGTATCAATCAAATTTATTGGATATCAAAACAGTGGAACCATCACTTTTAAATACCCTTTTGCTTATCTGTTAACGATTATACAACATTTTCTATTTAAAAAGAGTTAAATGAAATATAAACTACTCTCTCTTTCAATATGGCAAATTAAAAAAGAAGATACCAGCGACTTACCTTACTTCTTAAAACAAAAGAATTGTAACACTTCTTATTTCAAAAAATAAAATGAAATTAATGTTATAACTGCATTGTCCCTCCTTATATTATGAATATGTTAGCTCAAGCAGAGATAGTAAAGAACAAATTTTAACCAATGCCTAGTTAGAAGGACACTTTTAAAAAAGCAGCTAAACATGAAGGTATTTAGCTGCTTTTGTTATCAGTTGAACATCTCATTTATTGAACGCTAAATTATGTTACCATCCATCCCATTTGGTTGATAACAAGCCAATATCTTTCAAAAAAGCAACCAATAAGGAGCTTTCTTCAGCTTCCATTTCGCCCTTTGTACAGCTGTCATGAGCCTGTAAATCCATTTCTTGTGCTGCCGCATAATCGTCTTCGCCGATATTATTGGTTGCGTCTGATTGTTCAAAACACGGCGGAGCGATATAACTGTTGTGGGTGTATTCTAAAATCACTCTTGTATGATCTGGAGGACTTGTTTTTCCAGGAATAAACAGCGTTACGATAAGGATGATGATGAAAACTCCCGCGATAGTATATAATATTTTTTTCATCTCTATCACCTACTTTGTCTGTTTGGAACCATGTATGTTTTCAAAAGAATATTCATGATTGATTCTTCTCAATGGCATTATTCAATAAATTACTTGCATAAACAAGGAATACATCGCCGTAGAGGGAGCTACGATAGACACATGATTGCTAAATGGTTTTATAGCTACGTTCGTTTACGAAACAGGCTGATGAGCGCTATTAAGAGAGCGGCAAAACTTAAGATAATAGGCAACCAATTGTTATCTCCGGACGCCGTATCACTTGTCTCGGTATCCCCACTTGCAGCCTCATCTTCGCCTTCTCCATGCTGAGCATCTGCATCTCCTTCAACCACTTCTGTTACAGAAGCCGGTTCCTCAGCGTCGGGGTCGCCGTCCCATTCCACAACAGAATCATCTTCATACGTTTGATAGGCGTTCCAGCTCACTTCGGTTGCTTCACTGGGATTGGCGGCTACAAACTGGAATTCAGTGAACTCATTTGGACCGATACCGTCCTCCGTTGCTTGCCACGTTACCGATGTAATGACATCATCCTCATCTTTTTCCAACTCATAATCCCAACCGTCCGTGGGCATCACATTGACAAGATCAACTTCCTCAGGGACTTCCAGCTCCACTTCCGTCGTATTCATATCTTTTTCAACGGGGACACGTACGGAATATTTCTCCCAAGCGTCTGTGGAACTTTCTTCAGGGTGAAGCGTTACATGTGCGGATGCTGTTGGAATCATCAAAAATGTAAACAACAATCCTGCAATAAGTGGTATCATCCATTTTTTATTTAACATACGATAACCTCCCGTAGCTTTGTTTAATTATTTTCTTCTGCAATAAACATTTCGTCTTTCCATTCCATTTTTTCATTGTCCGGGTACGTCGCGGTGATTTCTAGCAGCCAGGTACCTGACATCGTAAATGGCAAATCAATCGTATAATAACCGGAGTCATTTGGTTCAACGTCCAATTGACCGGAGTCCATATCATGCTGTGGCATGGAAACTTTTGCTTGAACTTCTTCCGGTTCTTCTCCTTCAAGGGTTGCAATATCAGCCATCATTTCCCGGTCACCCACCTGTAATTGACCAATATAAACATCCGTTTCTACTTGATTCGTTGTCAGCGTCTCGTCATACGTTTCCACCGCGATAGGATAAGCGATTTGACTCATCCAGATTCCCAGCACAAGGACTACGATTCCGATTAGCCATTCGATTCGTACCGTGCGCCTTGTTAAAAAATCTTGCATACGTCTCCATTTTAACGTTTGAAATAAAGCCATACTCAGCATCGTCAGGGTTAACAGAATTTTGAGTATAACTAAAACACTCCATGTTTTCCAATCCGTAAAGACCCCCGTCAGACCGGATTGTAACCAGACCATAACCAAACCTGTTAAGATGACTAGGCTGGAAGCAACCAGCATACGACGAACAAAAAAAGGACGAAACGCTGTCCAGGATATGTTTGTATTTTTCTTTTGCTGCCCTATCAACAGAAAAAGAACATAGACAAGTGCCCCCAGCCAAAAGGCAATAGACAGTTGATGTAAAATACGCGGAACCAGCGCTACAAAAGGATACTCCATCCCCCATACATGTCCGCCAAAAGCAGGTGTCGCCGCTAAAGCAAGCCAAAGCGTCAAGTACCAGCCTCTTTCCATCCCGGGAATAAATAACAAGAGTAAGAAAAATAGTTGGGCAAACAACATAAGCACGAAAGGAAAATCAAGCAGCAACTCCCATCTGCCGTTTAAAATAACGCCCAAAATACCTGGTGGCAGCGAGGCACTGTATGCAATCAGTTCCGAAATAGAGCCAAGTATAATTAAAATAGCCCCGATACTGCGCTTCTTCTTCCATAGAATATCCAGACTGGGAAACTTTCTTCTTTCGGCCAGCCAGCTAAACCAAAATAGGCCTGCTCCTACAAGAAGTAACCCTTCCGGAAGAAGCCGGGATAGTATTAATAAACCTTCAGCATCACTATCCGCCCCTGCCGATTTAACTCCGCCTTCGGTAGCCTCGCCGACCGCAAACGCATAAGAGCCGTCCACAGGATGACCGTCAGCTGATACCACATTCCATTTGACCGTATACGTCCCTTCTTCTAATTCAGGAAGAGTGAACTCGAGCGAAGGAGAGCGCTCTGTATCATTATTATCCGGATTCCCTGTAAAAACAGGATCAGCATTCCAATCATAGACGGTAACCAACGCTAAATCGTGTTCGACGGGTTCATTAAAACGTAAAGTTATCTCTGAGGGCGGCTCTTGTGTCACGACATCTTCCGCCGGTTCCATTTCCAGCAATGTGGAATGAGCGTGAGCGGTCCCTCCATGGAACAGAGCGAAGAAAAGACCAACGCTTAGTACAATGATGACAGATAGAAAAACACTTTGTTTCGCATGACTTTTATGTTGCTTGCTTATTTTCACCACCTCCAACGATTTTATCGGTGTATTTCGAATCTCCTTATTATGTACCTTTTTTGTCGTTCAATAAGGCTTATGGATTATCCATATGGTTAGCGCACGCTTCGCGCCCATGCATTCTTTGATAAACGGTTTCGAAAGCATCCTGAAACGTATAAATCTCTCCTCCGAAGCCTTGCACGAAGTTTTCAGCATTATTTTGTTCTTCAAACGTTAAAACTTGCGGCTGACAACAAGGAATGTTTAATGTCGTGTCCATCACGTACCAAACTGAAAAAGCACTCACGGTCGTTCCCAGCAAAAAATCATGGCATAAAGCATGAGACACAGCTTCCCCTAACTGGTGGTGACGAAGCAAACCGCAATGCGCACAACAAGTTGTTTCAATTTTGTTGTTCGATAACACTAATCGGTATAAGAGCCGTGGGTTAATTGGTTTATGGCAATAAACACACTCATGGATGTTGGAAGAGGGTGAAGGATTGTCAGTCACGAGTGAAATAATCCCAGATTTTCTTACAATCAACCCCTCTTTGACCAAAGGATGGATATCTCTGTAGATGGTCATTTTTGAAACCTGAAATTGTTCACTTAACTTTTCAATACTCAGCTTTTTATGTTGCTCTATGAAACGACGAATTTTTTCTTGTCTATCGTATGGACGCATGATTTTTTATCTCCTTTCGCCTATACGTATAATGTATCATACAAATAAAAACATATTGTGAAACTAATGTGAATAATTTGTTATAAATAAAATCGTAAAATCAATAATAAAATTGTTGATTGTACATACTTTAAAGGTGGATTCATTTAGTTTTTAACCCACTTTAATTTATTATGCAAAGTTTCCTTTTTGTTAAATTTACTTTTCTTATCACCTTATTTTCCTATGGCGATTTCATGGATGTTTTACTGTTCATCTACTTTTTTCCGTAAAGATGATTCTCTCCCCACGTATGCAATGCTTCTAAAATAGGCCTCGTTTCTTCTCCAGAAGGTGTTAAAGAATATTCTACTTTCACAGGAATTTGATGATATACTTCGCGCTTGACCAGCCCATCATGTTCCAGTTGAGTCAATTGGCGTGTTAACATAGTTTGTGTAATACCGGAAACTCGCTTCTTTAAATCACTAAAACGAAGCGTATGGCCTTGCAATTCATATAAAATAGCCGCCTTCCAACTTCCACACGTCATGTCCAAAGCAATTTTAACAGGGGTTTTGGATGTTTCTTTCATGTTATCCTCTCCTATTTCTTAAGTATATATGAGTGACTTAGTTTTATAATGTTGTTTGGTTGCTTTTTGATACTAAAATTATGTATCATAGATTATAAAGGCAATCATACTGAAAAACAAGACAAACATCGAAAAGATAAGGGGGGAGGATAATGAGGCATTGGAGGGTGGAGGGATAAATGTGAATGTAATTTGGATTTTTTTAAGTTTTTTATTGATAGCAGTAGGCATTGTATACTTTTTAACGAGTGCAAAACAATATCAAAACAAGCATGACGAAGAACAACAGTTGCACATGCAAAATGGCAAAGTAATAATTTCTATAGGTGTACTCGGATTATTTGTCATAGGTGTTGTGAATATTGCAATCTTTTTATAAAATAACAACGACAGAAAAAAAGGAACATGGTACTTTCCTCATGTTCCTTTTATATTGGTTTGATTCCAATAAGAATTGTAAGGTATATGGATTAATAATAGCTGTAACAAGGGCTTAATCATAAAACATGATAAGATGGCCGACCATTTAAATTATGAAAAGCTGATAAAGTCACTACTTCAAAAGAAAGTAGCTGCAGGTGACTTGGGAGAGGTGAAATCAAGCGTATTGAATTTGTCTCACACTAAAAGAAGTAGTAGATTTCAGAGGATACTCTTCGCTCTCGTCTATCGGAATCTGCGATGCAGCTAAACGATTGTACACTAAAGGATACATGAAGAAAAGCTACAAACAAACGTGTATTCAGCATAAAAGGTAGTCAAAAAAATTAGCATATATGCTTGGGAGGAGATTTCTCAACATACTTTAGGATGTCCAAAACTACATATCCCTTATCTGTCGGATGCATCCCTTTTGACGGGTATCGGATTAAGCTCAATGGGGTTTATAAGCTATTCGAAGAACAAATGTTATACGCCCTGGCGGAACGTTCGCTCTAGGAAAAGCCCGCCCTTCTACTCCATAGAAATACCGGATAATTCTGCGTTAAAGAGTGATGTTGAATTTTAAGCCTCTCAAAAAGGATGGTAAACACATGATAAATATAGGAATTATTGAGTCGCAAACCCTATTACAAGAAAGTTTTAAACTGATATTAGAAACACAGCCTTCTAACAAGGTGTTGGTTCACAGCAATCATTATGATGATTTGCGCCAAGTTAAGGAGTCTCTGGACATTGTCTTTCTCGATATTCCAAATTTTCAGCAATGTCGAAATGATATGCAACATATTATTTTATCAAAGGGTACCAAGATTATTGTATTGGCCCAAAGAGGGGAAGAACGTTTCGTGACAGAGGCGATGGATGCGAAAGTGCAGGGATTTTTATTTAAAGAAATGGAAGCCGAGGAACTTCTAGATGCTTTACAGCAAATCCTCAAAGGTAAAATTTATATTCACGGGCAAGCGACCCACCATCTCGTCACTTTCTTTCGGAAGCAAATCGAAAACAAAGAACAGAAAGGTTTGATAGAACAACCTACGGAGGAGCATTTGCCGAAACGAATGTTTCAAACATTGGAACTTGCTGCCCAAGGGTTATCCAATGAAGAAATTGCCAGCAAAATGAGGGTTAGCGATAAAACGGTTAAAAATCAAATGTCTCATATCCTGAGTATTTTACACGTTTCAAATAGGACGGCTGCCGTGGTCAAAGCTGTTCAAAATGGGTGGGTTGTTATTCCTAAACTTTAATTTTTATATGCCCATTTTAACAAATCATCTTTTTCTGTTTCGTTTCATTCACGTTTTTTGCTGTTTCATTCATTTCTGTGTCTCGTTCGACGCCCTATATTTAGATTTCATCCAATATTGCTTAAACTTACGAGAGATTGACTTTATATAATTTTGATGTATGATGAAATTGCATATTCTACTTATATGTACATTTAAAAAACTACTCTTTCAAAACTTCTCCCATTGCCTTGAGAGAGTAGTTTTTTCATGTTTAAATTCATTGTTAATCTTCAATTCTTAATGTATAATGCTAATTACTCCTATAAATCACACATATTTCTATGTGTCTTTTATTCTTATGACCTAACACCCTTCAATCGTTCTTGGGACACCTCACAATCAGGTGTTCTTTTTTTGTGGCATAAATGCTGTTTAGTTTAAAAAATGCTAGTCATTGTTTTATGAACTTGCTTTTAAGATAAGCAGCAAAAATCCAAAACTAAGACCAAACTAGCAAAAATTGTTTCTCCCTCTTTAACACAGAAGGGAGATGTTTGTTTTTATTCTTCTTACCTATGGCTATCTAATGCCTGCTTCATGTTTTTAAAAGAGATGCTTTCCAGATTAGCCCGATTTTCTTCCATTGCCTGTTGATAGGTTTTTGTATCTCTATCATCTTCCATTTTTTCGATAACCAACAAGCGAACGAGTTCCGAAACACTGACATGCTGTTTTTCGCGTAGGCTCTGATAAGTTTCTCATCTACATCACTCAACCGTAGCGTAATCGTCGACATAGGCATTGCCTCCTTATAAGCCCCTATCTTTGCTACATCCCAAGAAGTTTTCTCAGGAATCTGCTTGTTTCTTCGCGTTGTCAGCTGCCTTCCGGGCATCGTTCAACATATTGACATACTGCTGGCTGTAAAGTTCGACGACCCGTTCCCCAGCTTCTTCCAGACTGATGCCTTGTAAGGCAGCAATTTCTTCCAGCTTTTTCTCTGTTTCTTTCGATAGCTGTATACGCATATCATGCCCCCCCTTTTTTATCAGATATAATATCGAAAATGATTGTTTTATGTTGTCTATATTTGCCGCTGTTTTTCGATGAGGGTCCCAACGTTTTCATAACGATGGGGAGTCGCCTTCGCTTCTTCGCGAAAAACGCTTTGTACCCTTGCTGCATGGCAAGATGTCGTAAGTGTCTTGGAATATGCCACGTATAAAGTTTTTCGGTATTTCATTGTAACGCTCCGTTTTCTGTCCCTACAATATGGTAAGCCGTTATCGTGTTGCGGTCGCCCATATTATCCTCCTCTCCCACGATGGACGCATTGTTTGAAAGTGGTCCTGGTTGCTGACGAGGAGCAAAGGACATTCCTGACATTCCTCTTGATAAAACCCTTTAAACACTAATATTCGATGTCCACCCGGCCATTTTTATGAATTTCAATCCGTTGGGTTGTCCCGTTCTCCGGGATTAAATAACAAAAATAGATTTTGTTGCCGTTATCTCTATCCCCGGAATAAAAGACGAAAAATTGACTGCCATAACGTTTCCTGAAATAATCCTGCGCTTCTGTATGACTCGTAAAAGAAGGAAGCTGGCGGGCTTCTTCATGAGTGATTAACATTTTTCAAACCACCTCCTTCTATGATATGAGAACAAAACCTACATGGCATGTGATAAACCAAAAAGAGCTGCTGACATCAGGAGAATGACAAGCAACATTTCGAATGTGTCCAACAGAGAGGTATGCTTTTTTTCATGTTTTATCCAGCTTACAAGAAATAAAACAACCAACAAAACTAATACACTGATTAGAACAGGGGCAGGCGCCAATATATCACCAGGCATGACTAGCTCCTTCCTTGAAGTGATCATGGTGTTATGTTGCGTTTTTTGTTTGGTACGACCCGAGATGGCTGTTTTTCTAGTTACTCGAAGCGTACCGAGCCGTTCGTTGAGATTCTGACAGATTGAGTGGTTTCCTCGGATATCTTCAGATGGTAAAGGTACGTTTTCGTGTTATTTCCCTGACTCATAGTCGTGATATGAGTGTTTCTCAAACGGTCCCCATACCGTTGCTTCAAGTAAGCTTCAGCTTCCAAATGATTTTTAAACGAAGGCAATTGATGTTTATGTTCTTGGCTGCACAAAATTCAACATCCTTTATATAATATTTTCCTGATGATTGTTATTTAGTCCGGACGAAAATCGCAGAATTGTTTAAATAAGTGGTCATTTTCTCCTTTTCCCAGGACAACATTCCCGTGAAAGTTGATGGTGTTGTCTTTTACATAACCATTTCGCCAAGCTGCCTGCGGATTGATCAGATAAACATTGGCCTGTCCCACTTTTCCGATACCTATGACTTGTTCTTCTTCAAGTACTTTCACGGCGTTGCCGATGGTTTGTCTGGATTTATTTAAAGCTTCGGCAATAACAGCTTGAGAAACCATGATGGTATGAGAATCATCCATGTTATCCCACAAAAACATTAAGACAGAGATGGACGTGGGGCTTTTTTCTGTCAAACTCGTTAGCGTCATGGGCCCGACATCACGTGTCAACTGAATGAAAGCGTCATTTTTCTTTTCTTCCGTCATGGCGGCAATTTCAGAACCGTTTCGTTTGCTTGCCGTTTCGGTTATATCCACTTTTCTCCCTCCTATTTTCAATATCATCTACTTCATCCACCTTGTAGGTTATCATAATTTAACATGATGTCAAATATAATAAACTTATTAATAAAAGAGATTCTGTAGATATTACCTATATGCCCCCCTATTTATCACATTACAAAATCAAGAGACAAATCAGTTTAATAATTCCTTTAAAGCCATTTGTGGGCTTTTCCATTCTTGAACGAGATAAATAGTGCAAAACAAACGAGGTATAAAACTGTTTGACTCAATAGTACATGGATTTATGTCAGGTATGGTAATAAGTTAAGAATAGAGCGGTCGACAGATAGATTATTTGATTTTAATAAAAAGAATTTACAATATGATAAAGACGTAGCCAGGAATAACTAGTTGCTTTCAAAAAAAAGAAAAAAAAGGATAAAATCGTAGAGCCGAGATTATATTTGAACAAAATAATTAAATTTTAAAAAGATAAGCTTAACTAAACAAATCGATAAGATTTTGCAATAAATGAAATGCAATAATAAGAAAGATTAGTAATCTTAGCTTGAGTTTCAAGTTAGGTTTATTTTTGTTTTATAAGACTACATAATACAAAAGCATTGATTTTGGATGTAATATTATTTAATTTAATAACACAATTATATTTGTAGTTTTGTAAAATTGTATTTTTGTGACATTGCGTTATTTTTATTTTATCACATTTACTCCCTAGCTTACGGAATCAAACCTACATTATTTTAAAAATATAAACGAATACTGCTATAGACTCTCTTGATATTACCGACTCTAATACGAAATAAAAAATTAATATCAGCATAATTTAGTTTAACGAAGCACTCACTTTTTAAGTAAACTTCTTTAACTTTAATATGCTTCATTACATAATAGTGTGACTTTAAAGATTGCTATGGATAATAATCCAGTTTTAGTATTATTGCATTCTAATAACACAATTATATTTGTAATTTTGTAAAATTGTATTTTTGTGTTATAATATTTTTGATTCCATAAGGAGGGATGAAAATGACCAAAGTAATAACTTTTGGTAACTTCAAGGGCGGTGTTGGGAAAACTACAGCAACTGCTATGTTCGCATATTTATTGGCTAATAAAAACAAAAAGATATTAGCTATAGACTTTGATCCTCAAGCTAACATGACTAATTTTTTATTTAAATCTTTTAATGCAACTTTGGAAAAAGGTTATACCAGCCTTTTCGAATCAATTAAAACTGAGAACCTAAACAAAGCGATTGTCCCTTTGTCAGATTCATTAGATATTATTCCAAGTGATATAGATTTGATTGCATTTCAAGAGTTGCTCCCTAATGATGTTAAAAAGAAACATTATTTATTAGACCATGTGTTAAACGATATTAAAAAAAATTATGATTACATATTAATTGACGTGCCGCCAACCATATCCGAATTTACAAACAATGCTCTTGTTGCTTCTGATTTCACATTAATTATTATGCAAACAGAACCTGATTCATTAAGTGGAGCGATTAATTACAAAGAGTATGCAGAAGGTATGCAAACATTTAATCCACCTTTGGAAATAGCAGGTATTCTACCATATTTAAAAAAGAAAAGCAGCAAAATAGATGAATATATTTTGAATATATCTCTATCTGGTAACCTGGATATTAAAGATATTGTCTTTGACAGTCATATCTATTCACGAGAACGAGTTAAGCGCTTTAGAATTAATGGGATTACAAATCGAGACTATCATGATAAAAAAGTTTTTGAAATGTATCAAAAAGTATTGAATGAACTCTTAGAAAAAATTAATGAAAAAGAATACTTGAAAGATTAATTTAGATCTTCCTAAAATTTGTTGGTTTAACATTTAAAATTTTCAAGTATTTATGATTTTTGTTTTTATATTTAAGGGTTTATTAAAGTTGATTAAAATACACAATGCAATTTGCTGATAAAAAATCAGTTCCCATCTCGTTGTAATAACCAAAAAGGAAGGAAAGATAATTATGCCATTTGACGATTTCACAAACGAAATAAAACAAAAACACCAAAAGAAAAACCCAATAACCGAACAAAAAAAAGAAGATAGGAAATACAAATCAATAAGAATAAACCCAGAAGATCATGCAATTTTAAGAAGAATTGCTTTTTTTCAAGATAAGACAATTGTAGAAGTTATGGAAGAAGCCACACAATTAGTTAAACAAAAATATGAATGAAAAAGCACACAACAACAATAACACAATGGTACAATTATAATTGTACCATTGTGTTATTGTGTTTCTTGTTTTATAATAAAGTGAATGTTAGAAAGAGGGCACACCACATGTTTTAAATTTATGGTCTATGTGCTTTGTTACATAATTTTATTCTCTGCTGCTTTAATCCGGATCTATCTCTTATGTTGTAACGTTTATTGGTAATATATTATTAGTACAATAACTCAATTATATTTGTGTTATTGTAAAATTGTAGTATGTATTTATCTTTTTCTTTTCTATTTTGCTGGATTTAATCAATATTATTCCTATAAATATAAAAGACTGTTGCTACTAACTTTCTCTATTTAACAACTTTCTGTTTAATTATTCAGCCCAAAATAATATAATCCTCCACCTTGACTCAGTAGACTACATAATTAAACTAATTCCTCAAGCGAATAAATAACTTGTTCAAGAAAATTATAAATAAGAGCAATAATACAATTACATTTTTGTTGAATTGTGTTTTTGTAACATTGTACTATATTTTACTTAATGATATATTTTGTTTCATATTACTGAATCAAACCCATTTATATAAGCAATATAATAAAAACTGATTTAGAATAAATTCAAAGTTATATTACGAACTAAAATGAACGATTACTTATTCTTCTCCTTTTGTCCAATCAAAATAAACTGATGTATCTCTTTTTTTTCTATCATTTTCAAGTAAATGTTCTAATTGCTCATACAATAACTTAGCTTCTTTTATAAAGTCATCTGCTTGTTGTGAAGTTAGATTATCATTGACTTGCTCATCAATTTCTTTTATTTTCATAATATTTTTTCTTGCTAATTCAAGGTTATCCGTATTTTTTACAGAAATATAATCAAACATCCTTCGATCTACCTCGTCGTGTATTTCTCTCAATAACCCCATTTGTTTTTTTGATGCTTTCATTTCGCGCTTTCCAGCTGACCAATAAATATTAAAAGCTATTATTTTGTTTCCTATTTTTTTTTCTGTATACCAAACTTCTAACTCTGTAAATTCATTAATTTCATCAACTGCAACTTCGAGAACTCCTCTTTTAAACTGAGCAGCACTTTTCAAGTAACTTTTTCTATTTTCCACCGCAAATAGTTTCATCAGTGCTTCTTTAGAAATTTCTTTAACCCAATACCCATAATTAGCTTTTAAATACTCATATAATATCCAACTAAAACCACTTTTGAATTTAGCAGTAACTGTAAGGTCTGTCATGACGTACTTATCTTTCAATTCCAAGATATGAGGGATGAATTCTTCATTCCAGCGGAAATTAAATAACCCATTTTTATATCGAATTGAATTAAATACATTCCAGTACTCAAAATAATCATTTTCTAAATCTTCAACAGAAAACTGCAGACCCAATAACCCTTGAGCATCTTTTTTTGCATGTATTGTCTGATATTTTTCAATACCGAATTTATCTTGAAATTCATATTTTCGAAACTCTGTTTTTCCATCTTGTTGCGTAGAAAATATTGCGTAAGCCAATAATTGCATTTGATTTAAAGTTAACCCCTGGTTTAATTTAGCCATAGATAACTTATTACTCTTTTTAATACTATTTTCATAATCGATATATATTTTTTTATTACTTTTTCTGCTCATTGAAAAGGACCTCTTTCTTTAATGTGTATTTTATATTCCTTTCAATGTGTATTACAATATCATAAAATCATATATATGTGAAAAAAAATATAATAATACACATATGAAAGAATATTATTTACACAGAAGAGGGATAATTTTTTCACAGGAGAGGGATAATTTTTTCACATTAAAACTCCCCGAACGTTGATAAGACAAAGTTTTTAAAACTCACAATATAATAAAGATAGAAAGTAATTTAAATAAAGAAAATAAAACGCGCGCGTGCGCACGCGAGAAAATTCTATTATGTAATGTAAAATCCCATCTTGTTTTTGAGGAGTTTAATTTTTAAACATGTTAATAAAAGTTATATATACTTCTCTGCTATCCTTTTCTCCCATAGCCTGCTGAAAAACATCATAGGAAATAATAGCGTTATTAACTACATCAAAAGCAATATAAGGGAGGTGTGCATTATAAAGCATATCCTCTAAAAAATCAGATTCCTTATTAGTAAGAGATACATGAAAATTCCTGCCAGATATTTGAATAATTGCTTTTCCTTTTTGATATTCTAAAACATACCCCACATGAATGTTTTCTTTTCTTTCCATATTGGCCACTCCTCGCAATAATCATTGACGTATTAGCGTGTATTTAATATTTATAAAGATTTGCTAAACCAACTCACTTTATACTTTAACACATCAGTTAGTGTTTATTACATAGTTCTTCAATTCCACCTTCAATAGATTGATAAAAAGCTAGTTTTTCGTTTCGTATTGAAGCAATATCTATTGTTAGTTGTCTTCTTTCACGTATCCATTACCTTTATGAAGTATCAGACTATCATTCCACTCATGTAGCCCCGGTATAGCAACTTATAGGTAATACTTTAAAATATATTTATTGTAAAAATCTCATTGGTAAAGTCATTTTTCTCAATCTGTGGCTTATAAAAGTATATATATAAACAGGTGAAGATGATATAATAAAGAAAAGACATAGAGGAGGGTTCTTATGATTACAACAGCACAAAATTGGGGTGAGAGCATAGGCGTTCGTATTCCCCAACATATCGCTAAAAAATATAACCTCGTCAATGGTATGAAAGTAGAAATCTTCGATGCTGGTAAGAACATTGGGGTAAAACCTGTTCAAGATAAACCAACGTTAGAAGAGCTTATTGCGAAGTGCAATCCGGAAGACAGACCTGAAGAAATAGATTTTGGTGGTCCGGTTGGAAGGGAGCTTATTTAGCATGGAAAAAAGAATATGAAAAAACAGTTTGAGGGGACGTTGTATTAATAACTTTGATTCTCAATCAGAGAAAGAAATAAAAGGAAATCGGTATGCCGTTATTCTTTCTCCTCATCTTTTTAATGCAAACACAGGATTTGGATATGAGATAATTATTCCTGTCAACACAATTATCGTTGAAAAAAGAAGATCAAAATTATTTGTCAGGTGTTATATTAACAAATCAGTTGAAAAATTCAGATACACAATCTCAACGACTTAAAACAGTTGGAAAGTTATCAGAAAATATAGCTGAAGATTGGCTGAATTATGTTCATACATATTTAACTTAATATAATTAGAAAGACAGTGAATGACTCGTTTTTTATTGACATATATATTGCCGGAAATGCTCATTCAACAAAGAGCTTATAAAGCGTATCTAAAAAAGAATAGCCCCTCAAACGTTCAGAAAAATATTCAACAATGACGGGGCTAGCAAGCCTCATCATGTTAAGACACCATAATCCAAGATCTCTTTGAATTGTCTTGATAGTTTACATAGGGGCTCAAAAAACACACCTTGTTTAAATCAACTTAAATCTTTTCAATGTAAGCTTATAACATTAAAAAGCATATATAACTTCTTAAATTTATAAATACATTCTACGCCTAAATTTAAACGTTTTAGAGACATTCTTTCTTTCCCCTCTTTTATAAATCAAAAAAGATACATGAATAATACAACTAAAAAAGATGATGCCCCAATCGCTGTCACAAGAAATAGATAAGGCTTACCTCCTTCAATTCTTTTAAAATAATCTTTCTGAGCGATAGTTGTAAAACATAAGCCCATAAAACCCGGAACAAACATTTCAAGCGTTTCACGGTCTTATTTCAACCTTTCAGACACAAACAGAAACATATCCTCAGAAAAATTTAAGAAACGCAGAGAATCTTTGCTAAAATGAAAACAGCTTAATGTTTATTGACAACCAAGCTGTCTGTTTACATTTTTCATACGCGTGGAAGGATTGGCACGGATGTTTTCAATCAAAGCTATGGTCGACAGATGTAAACATCCTAAAACATATGTTGACAAAGCTACCATGAAAAACGTCAGAAGCAGGGCCATGAACGCTTTTGGGAATGTAAACAAAAGATGCATCTTCCGTATGTCTGTATATCAAGGGGATCCTTGTCATGGCAGGGCGCAGGAAAAAATAAGACAGGGATGCTTGTTTGCAAGTTGAAAGATAGGTTGTTTGAAAAGTGTAAACATGTTAGAAATAAAAGAAGATTCGTCCCTTGACTGGACAGGTTTCATGGATGTAAACATCAGAGAGGAGAGAACAGAATATGGATATAGAGAAAAATCGCATCGACGTGCTCAAAGGGATGCTCGAAAAAATGGAAGTGTTTCGCTCGGACGTCATGGCGGAAATCAATACACTACAGGGAAATGATCATACTTCGGTCCCCGTTTCTGTGTACCCGATGGCGAATATCGACCGGTTTCGATTTAACGACGCTCTGGTTTATCAATTCAGTTATCATGGTGCCCTGCCGCCTTACCAAGGAATGACCAAACAATACATCAAAATGATGAAAGATTATTACTATATGGCAACGCTCCAAAGCAGCGACGTTCTTAACATCCAGGAGGAAACCCATAATCCTGCTTGGAAAGGGAAGAATGTGATCATCTTTGCGCATTTTTTCAGAGATCTCAAAACGAGAGACCTTGATAACCGCAACAAAAAATATATCCTGGACGCCATCAAAAGAACGGGAGTCCTGGAAGATGACAGTTGGATGCATGTCACGCTGACAGATATGGCATTTTTAGACGAAGGCCATAATCATGTGCAGGTGTTTGTCGTACCGGAAAACATGTACCCAGCCTTTTATGAGGAACTTCATGCAAATCATCACCAGTATATCGAACATAAACGGTTCGACAAGCAATTCGAGGATTTCCAAAAAGCATATGAACAAGAATAAATGAGGGAGCAGTTTTCTATACGGAAAAAGTTAATATTGGATACAAGGATGAGTTAAAATGCATGCAGACACCGTATCGAAAACCTTGTATTTTTACGTGAAACTAAATCTATACATCAAATAAAGGATAATCTATACAGGGAAAGAAGTCCAAATGACTTTTATGAAAGGATTTGACACTGCATCAAAAATAAAAAAAGATGATTAGGATTTTTAGGTGTTTAGAAAGAGGATGAAGCGAAAGATTCAGGTTCTTTCTAAACAGCCGGGTTTTGCTTCTGAGGCCATGCTGCCAAATAGAATACAAGGGGAATACTATAAAAATAAAGGAGGAGATGTCATTGACGCGCCGGACCACCATCGATCAACTCTCGAAAAAAGACCGGGATATTTTACACCAGCTACATAATCTTCGTTTTGTGACGATGGAACAGCTGCGGATGAT
>Ga0079226_10001520_pt1 | contig 17809 bp, 19 predicted proteins | sample Poulit2014_FD_76345 | JGI IMG/M metagenome (GOLD analysis project Ga0079226, IMG submission 76345) | Agricultural soil microbial communities from Georgia to study Nitrogen management - Poultry litter 2014 | ecosystem: Environmental > Terrestrial > Soil > Agricultural land | place: USA: Georgia...
ATATGAATCGTACATTTGATAACAACTATCATCTATTTTAAAAATATCCACATAATTCCGTTTATCGTTTAATTTAAATATTTTCATGAAAGGGTTTACATTACTCAAATTCCTTGTTAAAATTAATCATAGACTATGACTAAATAAGCTAATACTAGGAGTGATATTAAATGCAAGGTTTGGATTGGGTCGTTATTATATTTTTCTTCTTGATAATGGTATTAATAGGTGCTTGGTCTTTTCGCAAAATTAAAGGATCCAAAGATTTTTATGTAGCCGGTGGAAAATTACCATGGTGGTTATCAGGTATTTCACACCACGTTTCAGGCTATAGTGGTGCTGTTTTTACAGGTTATGCAGCTATTGCATACACACATGTTACGTGTGGTGGGCTTTAGTCATTGCTATAGCTGTTATTAACGGTGCACACTTAATAGCTCCAAAATGGGCTAACTTGAGAATTAAGTATAATGTTGAATCACCTACAGAATATCTAGAGGTTAGGTATAACCTTTTTACACAACAACTCATGGTATGGTGTGGGGTATTACTCAAGTTATTTGATGTTGGTGCAAAATGGGCGGCAATTGGTATTTTACTTAATATTTTTACTGGATTGCCTTTACTTTATGGAATTTTAATATCAGGTATTGTGAGCCTTGTTTATATCACGATCGGTGGATTATGGGCAGATGTATGGACCGATTTTGCCCAATTCATAATCCAGTTGCTTGCAAGTATTGTCATGTTTATTGTAGTAATGAATATGATGGGCGGCGCTGGAAGTGTAGTCAATATGTGGAGTGAATTACCTGCTTCTCACAGTCAATGGTTTAATGAACCTTATACACTTACCTATGTATTAGTTTATTTCTTTGTAGTATTTTTAAGCTATAATGGAGGAACCTGGAACCTGGCAGCAAGATATATTTCGTCTCCATCCAGCAAAAAGGCTAAGAAAAGTGCGTATTTATCAGGTCTTTTATATTTGATTTTTCCTTTAATCATTTTTTATCCAATGTGGGCAGCACCTATTCTCATTCCGGGAATAGAAAATCCCGAAAACTCCTATGGTTTATTGGCAATGGAATTGCTCCCTTCAGGATTAGTCGGTCTAGTTTTGTCCGGACTATTTGCAGCTACTATGTCTATGACTTCATCTGATGCTAATACTATATCAGCAGTTATAACAAGAGATATTTTGCCAAATATCTCCAACAGATTCAAAGGAATGTCTCAAAAGCAAGGTTTAAGAATAGCTAGAATAACTACCTTCGTCTTTACATTCTTAACATTGCTCATCGGCATCCAAAATGAGCGGTTTGGCGGTGTAATCGGCTTAATTATCGAATGGTTTGGTGCATTAATCGGACCAATATCTGTACCTATGATTCTGGGCTTGTTACCGGATTTAAGTACTCAAATGAAACTGCTGCTATATCATCCATTTTTGCTGGTTTATTGACGTTTGTTGTCACTAAATTTATTGAGATCCCACTGTCTATTTCAGTCGGGGCACCTGTCGTTGTTTCCCTCATTGTCTTTATTGGACTTGGTTTCATGAATAAAAATAATGTTAAACCAGAAGTAGAGGAATTGATCACGCAAATTAATCAAAAAGATTAACCAAAAGATAAAGAAGAATTGGCAAAAATAAACGTTGCGGATTCTACTTCTTTATCCAGAAATATATTAAAAAGGATGATAGCATGAATACGAAGCTCCTAAGAGCGCAATATGTAAAAGATTTAACAGAGAACTTTCTTCCATTTTGGGAAAAGGCTATTGATCAAAAATACGGAGGCGTATTTACCTGTTTTACAAATCTAGGAGATAAAAAAATCAGTAATGTGAAATATATTTGGTCACAAGGACGCTTTTTATGGCTCTGTTCCAATTTAATAAAAAGAAAAGATATATTTTCTTATAAATTATCGTCTACTTGGGAGGAAACTGCAGAGAAAACATATTTATTTCTAAAAAATCACGCTGTAATGAATAATCATCATATCGTATATGCTGTAGAACAGGATGGACAAAAAATATCTGACCAAATGGATATTAGTGTATTTGCTGATTGCTTTTATGTGTTAGGCATGAATGCATATGCCCTGCAACAAAAAGATAGTCATATTCTAGATAAGGCACTAGTCATTTATCAATCCATCAAGCAAAGAATAAAAACAAATGAATTCAAATCTGAACCATATCCAATACCTGATGCATTCAGGTCTCATTCCGTTCCAATGATTTTATTAAATGTCTCACAGGAGCTATATGAAACCGCAACATTTTTGGAGCATGATATGCAGTATGAATTGTATCATGATGTAACATGTTACTTTGATGATATCATGTCACAATTTACGAAACATAACCGAATCGTGGAAATGCTCCCTGTTCACCACCAAGATGAACAATCATTATTAGCAAGGCATGTAAATCCTGGTCATATGCTAGAATGCATTTGGTTTATGTTTCATAGTTTGGCACATCTTGGACTCGATAAAGATGAGTATTATATTGAAAAATTAGCCAACTTAGCAGAGTTTGCATTAAACAAAGGGTGGGATGAAAAGTATGGTGGACTATTGAGGTTTGTTGATAAGGATGGAGGCAAACCAAAAGGGGAAAAGACTCAAGACCCTTTTGAACATTTAATTATGGATACATGGGATACAAAATTATGGTGGCCGCATTCTGAAGCACTATATACAACTCTTCTCTTGGAAAAAAAAACTGGTGACAGCAAATGGCGTTCTTGGTATAAGAAAATCGAACAATATGTCTTCCAGACCTTCCCGAATAAAGATAAGAGTATCGGTGAGTGGGTACAAATTCAAGACCGCGATGGCAAACCAAGTGAAAAAGTGGTAGCTCTTCCTGTTAAAGACCCATTTCACATAGTCAGGAACTATTTATTGATCATAGATTTGCTGGGGGATAACTAATATGCTCCTGGGAAAAAGCAAAATTGACATAACACCAAAATATCCAGTGCCACTAGCAGGATTTGCTCACCGGACAAAACCTGCAAAAGAAGTAACACATAAATTATTTATTAAAACATTTAGTCTGGAGCAGAACGGTAAAGTCATTCTTTTCGTCATTGCTGATGTCATATGGTGGGATGATTCATTTGTCACTGAACTAAAGCAAGTAATTGAAGATAAATATTCCATTCCAAAAGACCAAATATGTTTTCATGCTACACATAACCATTCGGGACCACAGACAAGCCGGAAATTCAGCAAGCAATTAGGACAAGTATCCAACACTTATATGGATTTTTTAAAGGAATGCATCATGGATAGTGTGAAGGCAGCAAAAGCAGATAAGGAAGAAGTTTCTGTTGAAGTTAGTAAGGGCGAATCTAACGTAGGTATTTACCGCAGAAAAGAAGCAGACGGGAAAATAAAAATGAAGCCAAACCCCGACATACCAACAGATAATGAATTAACAACCATATCTTTTAAAAAAACGAATGATACAACAAAGGCTGTATGGATTCATTATACATGCCATCCCACGACGACAGATGCAAATATATTCTCGAGTGAGTTTACAGGAGTATGTTGTGATAAATTAGAAGATAGATATCCTTACACAACATTTACCTTTTTACAAGGTTTTTGTGGTGATATTAGACCAAACCTTGTATCAAATCATCAATTCTATAGTGGATCTATCAAAGATATGGAGGAAATGGGAAATCGATTTTCAAATGATGTACTAAACATGATTCATTCAGGTAAAAAAGTTAAAGATACAGGGGGATTTTATTGTAAAAGACTCGTTTTGCCTTTACGTTTTAGTAATGAAGATGTTAGCCGCTTCATTCCAGATTCGCTAAAATCAGAATGGCCAGAACTAGTTAAAGATAAGAAGAAAGATGAATATTATTTAATCATACAGCATATTAACATTTTTGATGAATTATCTTTCCTGGCATGTAATGCTGAATTAGTGCAAGCTTATAGTTTTTTTGTAAGAAGAATGAATAAAAACCCTCTTCCATTAGGATATTCAAATGGGGTGGTAGGATATGTACCAACAAGTAAACAGCTGGTTGAAGGTGGATATGAATCATTGGAATCTATTTTTTATTTTGGTTATCCATCCATCATAGCAGCTGACATGGAGCAACGTATTAAAAATAATTTTCAAACAATCTTGGAGGGAAAATAGATGAATTTACTATCCAAAGGGGAAAAAAACCAACTAAACTATTATGTTTTATCCAATAGAAATGATATGGGGAAATATGCTGCAGACCTTGCTACTGAACATATAAAAAAGAAGCAAAAAGAAAAAGAGGAAGTCAGAATTATATTTGCATCAGCACCTTCTCAGGATGAATTTCTGGATCACTTAATCAATAATAAAGAGATTAATTGGTCGAAAATAGTCGGGTTTCATATGGATGAATATATTGGTCTTCCTGATGAATCAGATCAATTGTTTAGAAAATATTTAGAAGAACATATAGTGAAGAAGGTAAATTTTAAAGCTTTTCATTTTATAGAAGGGATGAAAGATGTCAATGAAATGAAAGAAAAATACTCATCCTTATTAAAAGAAAAACCTATTGATTTATGTTGTCTCGGTATTGGTGAGAACGGTCATATTGCATTCAATGATCCACCAGTAGCAGACTTTCATGATCCGGAATTAATTAAGAAGGTTGCATTAGATAAATACAGCCGTCAGCAACAAGTAAACGATGGATGTTTTAATACTATCGAAGAAGTGCCAACACATGCACTTTCTCTAACAATACCAGCACTTACTTCCGCCTCGGTTATGGTTTGTACTGTTCCCGGTCCTACTAAAAAAGAAGCGGTTCACAGAGTGTTACATGACGATATAACAACGGCATGTCCTGCAACTGTATTAAGGGAACATAAAAGGGCTTATTTAATTTTAGATGAGCAGGCTTACGGAAGGGAATAAAATGTATACCATAAAAGGCAAACATTATAATACGGGACAGTTTATCGAAGTAATCATACAAGATCAACATATACATGCTATAAATGAAATAGATGGTACCGAGAGTAGTAATAGGGTAATTGCACCTGGGTTGGTAGATATTCAAATTAACGGTTATAAAGGCTTCGATTTTAACAGGAATCCATTAAAAAAAGAAGAATGGCTCTCAGTATCCAAACATTTGGCAGATGTGGGTATCACGACATTCTACCCAACAATTATCACCAATTCATTTGAAAACTTATCTTATTTTTTAGAAAAAAATGTGAAAGTTCTTGCTGAGCTGGATATGTGTCATGACATGATAGGCGGTTTTCATCTGGAAGGTCCGTACTTATCTACACAAGATGGACCAAGAGGGGCACATGATAAAAGATATGTGAAAGAGCCGGATTGGGATGAATTCTGTAAATTACAAGAAAGTGCCCGAGGAAATATCAGAATAATATCCATTTCCCCAGAATGGGATCATGCCGCTGATTTTATAGAAAAGGCAACCAAATCAAATGTAAAAGTGGCTATTGGCCATACTGCTGCCAATACGAGACAAATACACGCAGCAGTGGAAGCAGGTGCAACCTTATCAACCCATCTTGGCAATGGTGCACATGTTACATTGCCAAGACATCCTAATTATATTTGGGACCAATTAGCTGAAAAAAATCTTTGGGCATCGGTTATTTCTGATGGACACCATTTACCAACTAATGTATTAAACGTTTTTAATGACGTAAAACATGAAAAAATGCTGTTAATTAGTGACAGTGTTGCATTAGCTGGTAAGCCGCCGGGAGATTATAAAACCCCTGTAGGTGGCGAAGTAACATTAACTGAAAATGGAAAACTCCATTTAAAAAATGAGCCAAATTTATTGGCAGGTTCTGCCCAAAACTTATTGCAAGGTGTGCAGCATTGTATTCAGGCAAATATAGCAAGTATACCAGAAGGAATTAATAAAGCTTCCATATATCCAGCATCTTTCATGGATTTACAAGTAAAAAAAGGACTTGCGATTGGTGCCCCAGCTGATTTAACTGTATTGAATATGAATCAGAATAAGTGGGAAGTAATCGAAACAATTAAAAACGGTAAAACTAGTAAAGGATGATAGTGATGACATTAATGGAGAATTATTATAATCACATTGTTAATTACCTGCAGGAAATCATGGACACGGAAAAAGGCAATATCTCACTCACAAGCAGCAAGTATGGTAGCAGAACAGATAAAAGAAGATAAAATCTTTTTTGTTTATGGATCAGGCGGCCACTCTAATTTGGCCGCTCAAGAAGTTTTCTTCCGAGCTGGAGGGTTAATGCATGCCAGTGCCATTTTAGATCCAGGAACTTTATTGAGCAGCGGAGCTTTGCGCTCGATAGCCATCGAAAGGACACCAGATTATGGTAAGATTGTGATAGACGATTATAATTTACAAGAGGGGGATTTATTAATTATCATTAATGCTTACGGAATTAATGCCGCTACAATGGATGCAGTCCTTGAAGCTAAAAAGAGAAAAGTCAATACTATTGGTGTATCCTCCCATAAACATGCTAAGAATACACCTGAAGATCATCAGGCTCGGCACCCTTCCAAGAAAAATTTACATGAAATAACAGATGTGAGCATTGATTCAAAAATTAAAGTAGGAGATGCTGTGTTGGATATTGAAGGACAGGAACAAAAAGCGGGTGCTATCTCTACTTTTACCAATGCATTTATTTTAAATAGTATAAGTAATGAAGTCATTAGTAAATTGTCAGCAGAGAAGATTCAACCGCCTATTTGGAAAAGCGGAAATGCTACTGGCGGAGATAAATGGAATGCCCAATTTATTAATCGTTTTAAAGACAGAATTAAAAATTAATAAATATACTAATGTGAATAAAGGGGTTATTGGATTGGTTAAAGGAACTGGTATCCTCCGTGAAATGAATAAACGCAAATTATTATCTCTTATCCGTAAACATGGCAAGACTTCCAGACAAGACTTAGTAAACCTAATGAATGTAAGTAAAAATACGGTTTCAATGATAGTGGACGAGCTGATTAAACAGAATATTTTACAGGAAGTAGGCGAAAAAGGAGCGGGAAAAAAAGGCAGGCCTAAGATTATTATTCAAATAAGAGAAGATTCATTAAAAGCAATAGGCATCTCCATAAGTAAACATAATATGAATTACTCTGTTATTAATTATTATGGGGATAACATTGAAAGTGAATCTTTCAAATATAACTGTTCAAATCCTATAAAAACAAAAAATAAAATCTTAGAAATTGTCCGTAACTTACTTATTCGATTCGATAATATTATCGGAGTTGGCATTGGCATACCAGGAATAGTAGATTCCGATAAAAAGTATGTACATGAGTCAACCCATTTAGGATGGCATGATCTTTCCTTAGATGAATTTAATATATTATCTATCCCTGTCGTCATTCAAAACAGTGTAAATATGGGTGCGATACAAGCCCTAAATTCTGAGCATCAATCAAATAACGGAAGTTTATTTTACTTACGGGTCAGTGAAGGGGTCGGGGGATCCTATGTGATTAATAATAACGTGATAGAGGGAGGAAGTTGGACCGCAGGGGAGATTGGACATATTTCTGTGGATACAGAAGGAAAGCTATGTGTGTGTGGCCAAAAGGGCTGTTTGGAGCAATTAGTTAATTATAACGCCCTTGTAAACGACCTGAAAAACATCGGTCTTCATCCTCCTATTCTATCAAGTGAAAATATTCCTTTTGATAATAACCATTTAAAATCATCTGAGGTAAAGGAACTAATGTCGAAGTATGGAATAAACTTTGGCAAAGCACTGGTTTATATAGTACATCTATTAAATCCTAATAAAGTCATTTTAGATTCACCTTATAATGTATTTGATGATTTTCGACAATCTTGCCTAAACTATATACAAGAAAACGCATTACAAATAACTACTAAAAATACAGAGTTGATTTTCGGAAAACAACGATATCACTTAAGTAGAGGTGCTGCATTATCTATAATAATTAATTATGAAATGATTATAAGCATTGTGTAGGGTGGTCACATCTGTATTATTTATATTTGAGTGCACTAGCGTTGTATAAGTGTATGCGGAATATTCAGCAAATAATTATTTCCTACAAATGAAAGAAAGCAAATAACCTATTAGAGTTGACACTGTCCATTTGGTGAAATTATACATTTAGTACATGAGTGACTACGTCTTTATTTAGAGTCAATTTGGTACCTTTCCTTGTAAACGTCGAATCCATATATAGGATGATTTCCACAAGGATCAGCCAGCGGCTGAATCACAAGAGTGATTTTTTGTTCTCGTTTTCCAATTGAATAAGCACATGCAGACAATATGTAATCAACGCTAAAAGCATCAGCATTATGTACGACGCAGTGGTCATTTTTTTGTTGTAATAGTTTTGTATGAGTAATTTCGCTTTTTTTTCAAAATTAATAGGGCTTATTTTAAGTTTACCTAAAAATAACCCTTGACTTTCGAATATAAAAAGGCGTCAAAAAGTTCTAGTGTGAACAGAGCTTTTTAACGCCTTTTTTTAATGAATTTTTATCCAAATGTCGTCCATTTAATGTTAAAACAGAAGAAAAAGCCCCTTTTGCCTTTATGTAAGTTTTAGCCCTAAAACAAAATTTAAAACGCAAAAGGAGACTTTTTTCTATGACAAATTATAACAAACTTAGCCAGGATATTTACACTACAAAACGTTCAATTGTAAATTTTTCATCACAATTGAGTAAAGGAATGACAAAGCCAAATAAAAACTTCATTTTGGAAGTTTTTTGGGTTGGCAAAGGGGAAGTCAGTCATACTTTCTAATATTGCACGAAGCCTTGAGGAATCGATTGCTCCTATTCAAACAATTAAATAATTGTCTTCACGTCTCGAAGCATTTCACGAAGAAGATTAATTGATTGAAAACTACGAAAAAGTTATCCTCCCATTTTCAAGATAAGGATCATCTGGTTATCGTCGATAACTCGAAGATTATCAAACCATATTCTAATAAATTGGAAGCACTCGGTAAGATAAGAGATGGATCGACAGGCAAAATAGAGAAAGGGTATTGGACAACCAACATGATTAGTGTAACGAGGGTCACAAAGCATCCTATTCCCATGTACTCGCACCTTTACTCATCTGAGGAAGAGGGTTTTATTAGTGAGAACGAAGAAACATATAAAGGCCTTCGGCATGTCCGTGGTATCTTGGATGAAAAGCAAGCAACATTCGTTATGGATCGTGATTACGACAACATAAAAATGATGAAACAAATACTTGGACAGGGCGATAATTTTGTCATTCGATTAAAGAAAAATCGCCATTTGCTTTATCAAAATAAAAAATTATCCGCAAGTAATTTAGCATTGAGACGAAAGGGTAAAATTAATTTTCGCACCGAAATCCAAGGAACTATTTATGATTTAAAAGTATCCCATATAACTGTTGAAATACCTTCATTTCAAAAGCTTACCATGGTGGTTGTTTATGGATACGGGAAAAATCCTATGGTGTTGCTGACTAATAAACGGGTCAAACAAAAGGACGAAGTTCTTTCCGTCCTGAAAGCATATATTTCAAGGTGGCGAATTGAAGAGATGTTTCGTGTCCAGAAGGACGAATTTCGCGTTCTTTGCAAGGGATGAATAGGCTTTTTCTTTTGGTGTCCATGATGAGCACATTTAAGCCTTTCAAGACTGAGAAGAAAAATGGCTTTTTTCATGCTGTTATTAAACGGGCAGGCACTAATTTTTTACCAGTGAAATTGAACCTAATTCCCCACCCCGAGAAATATTTTACACATATTTTTTTAAGTTTACCGATTTTCCTAAGGAAAATGTAAATAGTACAGGGTGATATGAATTTATTTGAGGATATCACATTTTTGTTTCGACTCAGCTAAAATTAAACAACACAAATAGACTTACTAAAATTGTACGTTTTTATAAACCTGGATTGTAAAATTATTCAATTACTTGATTCAAAGTAAGAGAAAGCACTCTATCATAAATGTATGCTGTGACCGGCAAATACACTATGAAAAGAGGCTTTCTCATGGAGTTTATTATAGCAAGGATTTACAAGTTATTAAAAGAAACAGAAAATTTGATTGAATTTGAAGAACGTGTACAACAATTCATGTATGAAACATTCACTGACTTGGCATTACACCCAAAAAATCGTGAGGGCATTGGGCAAGGAGCCGGTCATCATGGTCGATGATTCCGATGTCATCAAACCCCACGGACAGGCTTTCGAAGCGTTGGGCAAAGTCAGGGACGGATCCAGCCTAGACAACAAAACGGAAAAAGGCTACCATGTAACGGAAATCGTTGGCCTGACGGACAAACACCATCAGCCCGTCAGCCTCTTTTCCCGCATCCATTCCTCATGGGAGAAGAGCTACAAATCCGCCAACGACGTTCTGTTTCAAGGATTACGGCACGTCATCAGCTACTTAAAGCATCCGGCAACGTTTGTCTTTGATCGTGGCTATGACATGAATGCCCTGTTTGATTTCATGCACCAATACAAGCAGCAGTATATCATACGCCTAACGGAAAAACGCAAAATTTTCTGGAAAGGGAAATGGTTCAAGGCTCCGATCCTGCGGGATTCGCGGAAGGGAAAAATCAAGACGGCCCTCACTTTTCGGGAAGACGGAAAAACGCAAAAGAAAACCGTGTACGTGAGCCATCTCAACGTGACAATCACCGCAAGCCGATGCCCCGTTCGTCTGGTGCTTGGTTTATGGCTTGGGTAAGCAGCCAATGATGCTGGCCACGAATAAAACCATCCGAGGCAAACAGGATGCCATCGATATCGTTCGTGATTACATGTCCCGTTGGCGTATTGAGGAATACTTTCGCTTCAAGAAACAGCATTTTGGATTTGAAGATTTTCGGGTGCGAAGCCTGACCTCCATGAATAATCTCAATCAATTACTGACTTACGCCATGGGGATGCTCGGTTTGGTAACCGAGCAATCCGATACCAGTCAGCTGTTTCACCGGATGATTTATAATGCCCGGGCTCTGCGCCGGGAGGTTGGCTTTCACTACTATCAATTGGCCGAGGGCGTCACGAAAACGTTGGATCACGCCCGGACGGGTATCAGGGACTGGATTCCCATCAGGGACACAGGCTCTCGTCAATTAACGTTGAACCTTATCTGTTGAATAAGCAAAACTGAATAATTTTTAAAAGAGTTGAAACAGGCTCTGTTTCAGTGTGGTCAAATTACCTGCTAGGTACGGATTTATCAACAACAAATCCCTTTTCGGCTTACCAACCTTGATTTTTGACTCAGCTTACTACATTTTACGGAAACTCAAATAAAAAAATAGCATTGACAAATTGTTTGTGAAATGTATACTAGTATACAAGATAAAATTTCATATATGAAATAAAGTGAGGTAAAAATGATAAAAAAGAAAGTTTACTACAACTTAAAAAACTTAATAATAAAATCAGAGTTCGAACCAAACCAAAAACTTTCAGAAATAAATCTCAGTAAACAGTTTAATGTTAGCAGAACACCTATAAGGGAGTCTCTAATAAAATTAGAACAGGAGGGATTGGTTGATATAATACCGCAGAAGGGAACTTTTGTATCTAAAATTAATAAAGAAGAAGTAAAAGAGGCACAATTTATCAGGGAATCCCTAGAGATATCTACATTAAAGTTATTATCTAGTTTTATCTCTGATGAACAAGTCATGCAGTTAAGAGAAATAATTAATCAGCAAATAATTAGTCTAAGAGCAAAAAAAATTATGGATTTTTTTCATCTAGATGAGAAGTTTCACCGAACGATGGCTAATATGGCCGGTTATAAAATGGTATGGGATGTTATCAAAGAAACTAAGGTTCCTATCGACAGAATTAGAATGTTGTCATTGCCTATTTTAACAGAGGTAGAATTAATGATTTTTCAGCATAGAGAAATAGTTACATCATTAATAGATAATAATCCAAAAAAAATTGAAGAGAATGTTAAAACACATTTGTCTGAAGTTATTCATTCAATTGATAAATTATCTAAAAGATATTATGATTATTTTATTTAAAATAAGGAGAGATAAAATGAATAAATTTATTAAAACTTTTATGATAGCGGTTACATTGGTTTTTTTATTAGTTGCTTGTTCATCAAAATCCAGTAACAGCAGTAAGGGTATTAAACCTTTAGAAATTGATTTAGCTGCAGTCTACAATGATGATTCTCCTGATGTAGAAGGTGCTAAAAAATTTGCAGAAATAGTTGAAGAAAAAACAAACGGAGAGATAAAAGTAAATATATTTTCTAATGGCACACTAGGCTCTGAAAAAGATAATTTCACAGAATTGAGTAGCGGGGACTTAGATATGGCTCTTGGAGGATCCGCAGGTATAGAAATGTTTGCCGAAGAGTATATGTTTTTCCTAGCACCTTTTTTAATCGAGGATTTAGATCATTTAGAAGAATGGTTTGAAAGTGATTTACACGAAGATATGACTGAGAGAATGAAAGAAAATAATGTACGTCATTTAGGCGATATTGTTCGTGGAGCTCGCAATACTACTGCAAATAAACCGGTTGAAACTCCCGAAGACTTAGAAGAATTGAAATTTCGTTTGCCTGAGACTGATACATTAGTAGAAGTATTTTCGGCTTTAGGTGCTAAACCTACATCTGTTTCTTTAGATGAATTGTATAGCAGTCTTCAAACAGGGGTAGTCGATGCATCGGAAGGCCCTTATGAGCAGATTGCTTCTAATCAACTTGATGAAGTTCAGGATTATTTAATAAAAACTGAACATATATTTGATGTATCAGCTATTTGGATTAATGAGGATTTTTTTGAGAGTCTAACTGAGGAGCAACAGAAAATCATTACAAGTGCAGGAGAAGAGGCTGCACAATATGCTTCAGATACTGCACTAAATAAGCAAGATGAATATTTAGAACAATTAGAAAAAAGTGATATGAAAATAATGGATTTAACAGATGAACAGTTAGATGTCTTTAAAGAAAAGGCAAAACCCACTTTGGAAAAAATGTTTAAAGAGAAGTTTACAGTAACAACTTACGAAGACTTTTTAAGTGACTTATAAAGCGAATATGGTAGTGATGCTAAATTAAATACAAAACAAGTCAGGCAATGAACTAAAATTTGTTTTACTTAAAAATTTTAATTTTTTCCCTGACTTGCCTGTTTTAATGTTTATTTCATTAAAAATTATTAAGGGGAAAAGGAAATGATTTATATAACAAAAATACTTTATAAAACTATGCGTTTTTTAATTATTGTATTGATGATTAGTATAACAACATTAATATTATTGCAAATATTGTTTCGTTTTATTGGTATACAATCAATGTGGACAACAGAATTAGTAAGATTTTTATTTGTTTTTCTAGTGTTTTTTGGATCATCGCTCGCTATTAGTACACAGGAACATATAATTATAAGGAGTTTAATAGATCGCTTCTCGGAAAAGATTCAAGCACTCTTATATATTGTTGTACAATTAATGATATTAATCTTTCTCTATTTATTCCTAAAAGGGAATGTTAGTTTAGTAAATAGCACTAAAGGAGCTTCATTAACTTCTATCAGTTGGTTTAAAATGTCTTATGTATATATAGGAATAATTGTAGCTACAATTATAATGACGGTTTATATTGTTATAGAAATAATTAATAAGGTATCTGAGGTTATTCATAATAGGAGGAAAGAAGAGCTATGATGGCACTGTTATTTATTGTTGTCTTGTTTATACTATTTCTAATTGGTATGCCGGTTGCGTTTAGTATGGCATTTGCATCCGTAATTTTAATGTATATCAATTTTGGAGAAATACGTGCCGCTACAATGTCCCAAACCATGATTACGGGCGTTAATGGATTCACTATTTTAGCTGTTCCTTTATTTATATTAGCAGCAAAGTTAATGAATACTTCTGGTATAACTGATAGGATTTTCAAATTTTGTACAGTTCTGGTTGGTTATTTGCCTGGTGGCTTAGGACACGTTAATATAGCTAGTAGTATTGTGTTTTCTGGTATGTCTGGTGCAGCTGTATCTGATGCTGCAGGATTGGGTCAAATAGAAATAAAGGCAATGCGTAAAGCTGGGTATGATAAAGGATTTTCAGCAGCTGTAACATCTGCTTCATCAACTGTTGGACCAATCATTCCTCCTAGTCTACCACTCGTTATATATGGGGTAACCGCTAGTGCATCCGTTGGCGCCTTATTTCTTGCGGGTATCGTCCCAGGACTAATCATGGGCGTTTTAATGATGTGTTTAGTTGCATTTTTAGCATTTAAAAGGGGTTACCCCCGTGAAAACATACCTACAGTTAAGGAATTTTGGACATCTTTTAAAAAAGCAATATTGCCATTATTTACACCTATTATAATTATTGGAGGTATTTTTTCAGGTTATTTTACAGCAACTGAAGCAGCGGCTGTTGCAGTATTATATGCATATATACTAGGGAGCTTTGTATATAAAGAATTATCTATCAAAAATATAATAAATATAGTTTACGAATCCGCTTTAGAAGCAGCAGTATTAGGATTAATAGTTTCTGCAGCAACCATATATGGAAAAGTGCTTATTCAAGCTAAAATTCCACAAGAATTACTGACTACTTTTACATCATTGGCGAAATCTCCTACAATGTTACTATTTATTATTATTATCTTTTTACTTATCATTGGCTGCTTTTTAGAAACTGTGTCAGCTATAACTATATTAATGCCACTTTTGCTCCCATTACTAATGCAATTTGAAATTGATTTAATTCATTTTGGTATAATTATGGTTATGACACTTATGATAGGGGTTTTAACACCTCCTTTCGGAATAGTATTATTTACTATATCTAAAATTGGAAATATTTCTATAGGAAAACTTGTAAAAGAATTATTTCCTTTCTATATAATATTATTAATAGCATTATTAATAATCACATTATTTCCAGAAACAACATTATTTTTACCTGAATTTCTAGATTAAAATATTATCAAAGAAGGGAACTGAGAAACATGAAAAAAATTGGTTTTATAGGATTAGGAAAAATGGGCGGATATATATGTACAAACATAATAAATAAAGGATATCCAGTTGTTTGTTATGATATATCTGAAAATAATTTAAGCAAGTTTAAAAAACGTGCTACGATTTCTTTAAATTCTTTAGATGTATTTAAAAATAGTGATGTAATCTTCTTATCTCTCCCTAGTTCTAAAGAAGTCAAGGAAGTCACTGATAAATTTTTAGAATCAAAATGTAAAAATAAAACTATAATAGATTTGAGTACTAGTTATCCTTTCATTACCCAAAATATTTATAAAGAATTTAAAGCACAACATTTAGAATTCTCTGATGCATCAATTTCTGGAACTCCAAATCAGGCGAAAAATGGAGAGATTACTTTATTATTTGGTGGTGATAAGGATACTTACGATAACAACTTAAATATTATGAGTTCATTCAGTAAAAAAGTTCATTATATGGGAAGTTCCGGTTCTGGTAATATAGCAAAATTAATAAACAATTATTTAGCTGTTATGTACGATGTGTTATATGCTGAGATTTTCCCCTTTGCAGAGTATCTTGGTATGGATACATCTTATTTATTTAAGGTTATAGGAGAGAGTGGTGTGGATTCTAGGTTATATAGGACAGCAGGAAAACAAATTGTGGAAAAGAATTTTAATTTAAATTTTTCTTTAGATCTTGCACTTAAGGATTTAAATTATGTGAAAAATATGCATGAAGAGATGGATGTTCCTTCTCATGTTCTTGATGGCGCTATAAATTTACTTACTTTAGGCACAACAGACGGCACAAATACAAAAGATATTACAGAGATAGCAAATACAGTAGAATACTTTTATAAAGGGGGATAAAGTTTAGTTTCATTAAGCTGCAAATATAAGCTCAGCATTATATTTACGCGATTCTGTATAAATTGTTCTTATTTGCGGAATATATCACAGCTTCAGCTAATTAAAAGGAAGAATTGACGCGTGATGTTTGTTTTCTAGACTTTATCGGAAATAATATAGATAAATAAGACACGCAATCTCCAATTTTGTTAAACTCGAATATAACACCAAAACAGACAATGCGTATGAATGTATTCTAACATTTGGCTCTCCGCTATAAACAATGAAATTAGGCAAATGTTAAAGTAGTAGTTTCCGGAAAATCTATGAAAATCGGACAAGGGAACGGGTTCAGTTGCGAGCGATACATGACGCTGAACTGATACTCTTTCTTTATTATTTGAGCGAAAAATCCAGTTTGCCAGCAAGGAGATAAACCATAGCAACGATATTCTTATGTGAGCGATAGCCTCTGGTCTTTCGTTTAGCTGCTTGGAATAAGCTATTGATGCCTTCCAGAATGCCATTATTTAGTTGGGACTTAAAACCATTGCACAACACCGTTGTAATGCCCTGCGAAGTGTTTTGGCCAGTTCGACCATAGGCCCTAAACGGCAACGCAAGCCCCACTGAATCCAATCCTCTAGAACCATAGGAGCGATTTGAGCAGGATATTGATAAATTTCCTGAAGACAAAGGCGCATACGATAAGCCTTGGCTGTATCAAGTTCACGTCTTTCAATTTGTCGAGCATACCCTTTTGTTTTTTAGTTAAGTTTTTCTCGTTTTTAAGCCAGACATACCGTGTGTTTTTAAGTTCAGCACATGTCTTACGTTCTGTACGACGCACGGCATCGACAGCCTTGTTGGCTTCTTGAATCACGTGGAATTTACCAAAAGTAATGACAGCGTCCAGAAAATATTCAGAAGCGCCTTTAATAAAGGCTGAAGACATGTCCATACAAACTTCTCTGACATTGTCATAACGACCGCCTGAGATTCTAAACGTTCTCTGCAGGACTTCCAAGTACTGGCGTCTTTTCCTTTCGTAACGTGGATCACATTCTTTTTATCGGAATCAAAAAAAATGGTGATATTTGATGACCACGTTTTGAGGACGTATCTTCAGTGTTAATTTTGGTAACATTAGATAAATCCTGCTTAGCTAGGACATTGTCGACATAGTAATGCAATATCCGCCAAAGCCGAGTCATGCTCGCCCACCAAACGGCTGACAGCGTTCATAGGCATGTCTTTGACCATCATCATAATCGGATCAAACAATTTGTGAAATTCGCACGAGGTTTAATGGCCTTGCGATGTTTTTTTCCGCACTTTTTACACGCTGTTCGTGGGTGCTCCGCATGAATATAACAAGGATATTCCAAAAAATTTAAGTGCCTCCATGTGCGATCATAATCAGCAATGTCAAAGAACCGTTGCTGATTGGCACCACAGTTGGAACATGTCATAGGCGCCTTTTTGTCCACTTTGACGTAGACATCCAATTGCTTTTTGTTTTCATCAAAGATACAATTATTGATGTACCATGGCTCGGGGATATGGAATATGTTATCCAAGTCTTTAATTTCTACTAATATATGAAAACCACCTAACATTTTTTTGGTAGTTTCCAGTATTGCCAACTTATTTCATTTTATACAGCGAAGAAGCTAACATTTCTTGAATAAACTTTATTATCACAGATTCATAGATTCATAGATTCATCTATGCTAGATGCCATATTCATACGCTTCTAATAGCAAATCCACAATATGCACAACATCCATTGTATCTGACAATCCTTCACGTTCAATTCCTAGTTTCATTTGCAGTAAGCAACCCGGATTTGCCGTTACAATGGTTTTTGCATTCGTTTTGACTGCTTCTTCCATTTTATGATCAA
>Ga0079226_10001521_pt1 | contig 17805 bp, 14 predicted proteins | sample Poulit2014_FD_76345 | JGI IMG/M metagenome (GOLD analysis project Ga0079226, IMG submission 76345) | Agricultural soil microbial communities from Georgia to study Nitrogen management - Poultry litter 2014 | ecosystem: Environmental > Terrestrial > Soil > Agricultural land | place: USA: Georgia...
CCTCCTAATTAAGCTTGCCGTGACAATGCTTATATTTTTTACCTGAGCCACAGTGACAGGGCTCATTACGGCCTATTTTGCGCCCTTGGCGCACCACGGGTTGCTGTGCCTGTGGCGGTTGGGCTGGTTGTTCTGGCGCTTCAATATTTTGCTCTGCTGCGGGCAATTCTGCTTGTTGTGCACGCATTTGCTCCGCTTGGCGTTGCGCTTGTGCCTCGCGTTCTGCTTCCAAACGCTCTTCGTCGTCCACGCGCAACTGTAACGTACTCATCACACGAATAAATTCGTGTTCAATGGCGCCAAGCATGCCTTGGAACAACTCAAACGCTTCTGCTTGATATTCTTGCTTGGGGTTGCGTTGTGCATAACTACGCAAATGAATACCTTGGCGCAGATGGTCCATGCTAGCCAGATGCTCTTTCCAGTGCTTATCAAGCACTTGCAGCATCATATGCTTTTCAACCTTACGCAGTGAAATACCCATTTCTTCCACGTCGGCTTCTTTCTGTGCATAAGCTTCTGTAAGCCCATCAAGCACCATCTTCACCACATCTTCAATATGTAAGCTGTGGTCTTCTTGCAGGGCAGTAGTGATATCCAGTTCTAGGTGGAAATCTTGCGCTAACGCTTTTTCCAAGCCTTCAATATCCCATTGTTCTTCAATGGAACCAGGCGGCATAAAGCTGTGCACCACGCCTTGCGCTACATCTTCGCGAATAGCTATTACACTACTGCTAAGGTCATCAGCTTCTAAAATAGCGTTACGCTGCTTATAAATGATAGTTCGTTGCTCGTTGGCCACGTCATCATATTCAAGCAAGTTTTTACGTATGTCGAAGTTGCGGCCTTCCACTTTACGTTGCGCATTTTCAATAGCGCGTGTAATCCAACGGTGCTGAATCGCCTCACCTTTCTCCAAACCAAGGGAGCGCATCATGCCACGAATGCGATCTGAGGCGAAAATACGCATTAAATCGTCATCCATGGATAAGAAGAAACGCGTGTCACCTGGGTCGCCTTGACGGCCTGCTCGCCCACGCAGCTGATTATCAATACGGCGAGATTCGTGACGTTCTGTACCAATAATGTGCAAGCCACCAATTTCCTTAACGAACTCTTGGTCTTTAGCACATTGCTCACGCACCGCTTGTTTCTCTTCGTCGGTGGGGTTTTCGAGGCCTTTAATCATTTCCTCAGGGTTACCACCTAACACGATGTCTGTACCACGGCCCGCCATGTTGGTAGCAATGGTGACACGGCCAGGGCGGCCGGCTTGAGCAATAATTTGTGCCTCTTGCTCGTGGAACTTAGCGTTCAATACCTTATGCTCAATGCCTTCTTTATTGAGACGTTGTGATAGGTATTCAGAAGAAGCAATCGTTGCAGTACCCACCAACACGGGCGCTTTTTTAGCCACAGCCTCTTGAATAGCTTCTACGATGGCATCGTACTTTTCAGGAACGGTGAGGTAGACCAAATCTTGATGATCCACACGTGCCATGGGCTTATGTGTGGGAATTACCACTACATCTAAGCCGTAAATTTGAATAAACTCAGGTGCTTCCGTATCTGCGGTACCTGTCATGCCTGAAAGTTTGTTATACAGGCGGAAGTAATTCTGGAAGGTAGTGGAAGCGAGCGTTTGGTTCTCTTGGTTAATATGAACGCCTTCTTTTGCTTCTACGGCTTGGTGTATTCCTTCAGACCAGCGGCGGCCAGGCATAGTACGGCCGGTGTGCTCATCAACAATAACAATTTCACCGTTCTGCACGATGTAATCGCGGTCGCGTTCAAATAACACGCAAGCTTTGAGCGCCGCATGCACGTGATGTAGCAGGCTTAAGCTTTGCGCCGAATAGAGGCTATCACCTTCTTCTAGCAATCCCGCTTCAACTAGCAGCTCTTCGATGCGTTGGTGCCCTACTTCTGTTAATTCCACTTGACGGCTTTGCTCATCAATAAGGTAATGGCCACCGTCAGTAGGTTCTTTTTCATCTTCTTTTAAGAACGCTTGTTTTAGCTGCGGCATCATTTTATTGATACGTATATAAAGCTCGGAACTGTCTGCCGCAGGGCCCGAAATAATCAATGGCGTACGGGCTTCGTCGATGAGGATCGAGTCTACTTCATCCACTACGGCGAAGTTTAAGCCACGCTGAACTTTATCTTCCAAACGGAAGGCCATGTTATCGCGAAGGTAATCAAAACCGTATTCGTTATTGGTGCCGTAGGTAATATCGGCTACATAGGCGGCGCGTTTTTCTTCAGTTGGCTGTTGCGATTTAATAATGCCTACGCTCAAACCGAGAAACTCATAAAGAGGACGCATCCAGTTCGCATCACGCTCTGCTAGGTAATCGTTAACGGTGACCACGTGCACGCCCTTGCCGGATAAAGCGTTCAAGTACACAGGCAACGTAGCCGTCAGGGTTTTACCTTCCCCCGTTTTCATCTCTGCAATGCGGCCTTCGTGCAAGGCGATACCACCGAGCATTTGCACATCAAAATGACGCATACCCATCACACGCACACTGGCCTCGCGGCACACGGCATACGCTTCAGGGAGCAGTTCATCTAGGCTTTTACCTTCTTCAAACTGCTGCTTAAAGAGAGGGGTGTAAGCTTGCAGCTCCTCGTTGCTCAACTCGGCTAACGATTCGCCCAAACGATTAATTTCATTAACAATTTTCTGCATGCGCTTTAATTCGCGCTTATTTTTACTACCAAAAATACTAGTAACGATAGATGAAAGCATGGAACATCCGCTATCCGTTATGAATGAAGTGCGTAGACGCTTAAAAATGAGCGTATTCTAGCCGTTTTTGCCCTAAAAGGCACAATGAGGAGACAAAAAAATACCCCTCTAATGAGAGGGGTAAGGTAACACATTACGCGCGTTTTTTTGCTAAATATGTTGCAGGATTCACTTGTTGGCCATTTTTTAACACTTCGTAATGCACATGTGGCCCTGTAGAGCGCCCCGTACTGCCCACAGTTCCAATAACTTCTCCTGCCGCCACTGCCTCGCCTTTCTTGGTTTTAATACTTCTAAGGTGCGCATAACGGGTGGTCATACCATTACCATGTTTAACATCTACTGTTACGCCATAGCCGTTTTTAACGCCAGCAAAGGTAACGATGCCACCGCCAGTTGCCATCACACTAGTACCTGTGGGTGCAGCAAAGTCTACCCCTCTGTGGTATCGTATTCGGCCGGTGAAAGGATCACGACGTTGGCCAAAGTGGGAAGATAAATAACCTTTAACCACAGGGTGCCCAGCCACCAACGTACGCTCAGCAAAATCGTTGCCATCAAGCAGGCGCTCTAACAGTGACAACTGCTGCTCGCGACGTGCTAGCAAACCCTCAAGCTCGTTAAGCTCTAGTTTTAATGTGGCGGCATCCACTGATAATGACAGTTCATCTTCAAGCGATGCAGCACCACCTATGGCCACTGTTGCAGTAAAATCAAACTCTTCTGGGTCAATTCCTGCTACAGTAACTAGCCGTTCTCCTAAAGCATTTATTCGAATAAGCTGGCTTTGTAAATCTGCCACGCGCATGGTGAGCGCACTTAATTGCTGATCCGAGTGCTCTCTTGCTTCTTTAAATTGAAGGCGGGTTTCTTGTAGGCGCTGTTGCCAAGCAGATGTGCCCTGTGGATCTATGATTAAACCACCCCACTGCTGCATGGCAAAAACACCTGCTGCACCCAACAGGGCAGCAGATAGCATGAAAACGCCCACTACTGCAGCTATAAAAGGGGTTGTTATTTGTATGGTGCGTAAAGAACTATCTTTATCTTTCTGTACAATAAGTTGCATATATCCGTGGCTCACAAATAGAATCGGAAAACAAACAGCTAAGATATTGATTTTTCGATTGTGTTTAAAAAATAGGCGTTCATACTAGGTGATCTTCATGACCAAAGCAATCGGTCCGCGCAATATTAGTAGCCTTTTGGGCAGCGTAAAAACGCTAAAAACCTTAGCGAAGGCTGCCGCGGCCGTGGATACTCACGAGCCAGAACAGCTCAAACCTTTACGTCTTTCTTTTCCTCCCGCCCTTGCCGAACACGCACAGGCCCTTCAAGATGGCCACGTTTTAGTACTCATTGCTGCTAACAATACCGTCGCCCAAGTGCTTCGCTTCCATGCGCCGCGCCTGATGAAACAAGCAGGCCTTAACGAGTGGTATGTGAAAGTAGCACGAATTTCCTCACAGCCTATAACTCAAAAAAGCCAACGCCCCGGCGCCACGCTCACTAGTGAGGCTGCAGATACATTAAGAGAAACGGCCAAAAACATTGACCATGAGGGATTGCAGCAAGCTATGCTGCGCTTAGCAAGCCGCGCTGAGGAAAACTAAAAAAGAAAACCCAGCTGGGATAGCTGGGTTTTCACACAGGTTCATGACACAAATTTTATTTTGTTTTCATGTATGAAATCGGAGCATGCTCATCATCTTTTACCGTGACGTATTCCCAAGTGTCCGGTTGTTCAAGCAATTTACGAATAAGCTGGTTATTCAAAGCATGCCCTGATTTATGTGCTATAAACTCACCTATCAAGCTATGCCCCACTAAATACAAATCGCCAATGGCATCTAGTATTTTGTGTTTTACAAACTCATCTTCGTAGCGCAAACCACCTTCATTTAAGATGCGGTGCTCGTCCACCACAATGGCATTATCTATGCTGCCGCCTAGGGCTAGGTTTTGTGAGCGCAAATATTCAATATCGCGCATAAACCCAAAGGTTCTTGCCCGAGCCACTTCTTTTACAAACGACGTTGATGAAAAATCAACCGTTGCTTTTTGTACTTGGTCCACAAATACAGGGTGGTCAAACTCGATGCTAAACGTAATTTTAAAACCGTTAAATGGCAAAAACTCTGCTGATTTATCACCCTCTTCCACTCGCACAGGTGCTTTAATGCGAATAAACCGTTTTGCTTCTTCCTGTTCTGCAATGCCTGCAGATTGCAGCAAGAACACAAAAGGACCAGCGCTGCCATCCATAATAGGCACTTCTGCAGCGGAGAGCTCAATATAAGCATTATCAATGCCTAACCCCGCCAAGGCAGACATTAAATGCTCCACTGTGCTCACTTTCGCAGCGCCATTCACCAAGGTGGAAGACAACGTAGTTTCGCCCACGCTTTCTGCTGTGGCGGGTATATCCACAGGCGGGTCTAAGTCCGTTCGACGAAAAACAATCCCTGTATTAACCGGTGCTGGGCGAACGGTTAGGTATATTTTCTCACCCGAATGCAAGCCTACGCCCGTGGCGCGGATCACATTTTTTACTGTTCGCTGTTTGATCATCTTAATATCACTTCTTAAGTGCACCCTAATGCGGATTTATACAATAACTTTTGGCGGATGCTAACAAAGCACCCAAGCAGTGACCAGTTGCGGCATCACATTATTCCCATAGGGAAAATATATTATGATGCCGCTATTGGTTAATTTCCACTATCACTGTCCTATTCAGCTATTAGTCCGCTTGGCGACGTAAAAAAGTAGGCACATCAATCAGATCAAGATCCTCGCTTACACTACGTGCTTGGCGTGTATGCTGAGTAGCTTCCTGAGCCTGTCTGTTACGAGTGATAGTTGGACGTTGTAGCTCGTTGTAATCCAACTCACCATTCGCACCCACCGCTCGGCTTACCGGGGCACGTACTACTTCTAGCTCGCTGCGCCCTGCTAAATCAGAACCGAGGCCTGTTGCTACTACCGTTACAGACAACTCATCACCCATATCTGGATTAATTGCGGTACCAACAATCACTTGCGCATCTTCTGCAGCTAGTTCGTTGATAATTTCACCCACACGGTTGAATTCCATTAAGCCTAAGCTTTCGTTTGCTGTAACGTTGATAAGAATGCCACGTGCACCACGTAGATCTACGTCTTCTAACAGTGGGCTAGATACTGCCATCATAGCGGCTTCTTCAGCGCGGTTTTCACCACGTGCAATACCACTACCCATCATGGCTAAGCCCATTTCGCTCATTACTGTACGTACGTCGGCGAAGTCCACGTTGATCATACCTGGCTTAACGATAAGGTCTGCAATACCGCATACTGCGTTATGCAATACGTTGTTTGCTTCGTTAAAGGCATCAAGCAGGCTCACATCGTTACCGAGTACTGCTAGTAATTTTTCGTTAGGAATAGTGATTAAAGAATCCACGTGCTCGCGGAGTTCTTCAATGCCTTGCTCGGCTGCTTTTTTACGGCGTGGGCCTTCAAAAGGAAACGGTTTCGTTACTACTGCTACGGTTAGAATACCGAGCTCTTTCGCGATTTCTGCCACAATTGGGGCAGCACCCGTACCCGTTCCGCCACCCATACCTGCTGTCACGAACACCATGTCCGCGCCTTCTAGCAGTTCGGCGATGCGGTCTCTTTCTTCCAAAGCGGCTTGACGGCCTACTTCTGGGTTAGCGCCCGCACCTAAACCGTTTTGGCCTAACTGAATAACGGTTGAGGCAGATGAATTACGAAGTGCTTGAGCATCTGTGTTAGCGCAAACAAAGTCTACGCCTTCCACGTTTGAGCGCACCATGTGGTCAACAGCGTTACCGCCACCACCACCGACGCCAATTACTTTTAGCACTGCACCTTGTACAACATTTTCTTCTAATGTGAATTGCATGGTTATCTCCCGATTTTTCTTCCCTGTGTTTACTACCTGTTTCGGTGTGGCTGAAGCCCCACCGCAAACTCTTTTTTATGCGCCGTTATACGACGCACTGTTATTTTAAAATGTGTTTTGAAACCAACCTTTAATCTTTCCTAGCCACTGCATTTTGTTTTCATGCTCTTCAAAATGCTCATGGCCTTCTTGCTCCATTTTTTGCGCATACAGCAATAAGCCCACGCTGGTGGAGTAAATAGGGTTATTCACCACATCTTTTAGCCCCTGCACACCACGTGGTGAGCCTAAACGTACAGACATGTGGAACACTTCCTCTGCGAGCTCTACTGCACCTTCCATTTTCGACGATCCGCCTGTAAGCACGATGCCGCCAGGAATCAGATCTTGGAAACCACTTCGTCTAATTTCTGCTAAAACAAGGCTGAAGAGTTCTTCGTAGCGAGGCTCTACAACACGTGCTAGGTTTTGACGGCTCATAGAACGTGGTGGCCTATCTCCCACTGAGGGCACCTGAATAATTTCTTCGGTGCCTACTAGCGACGTCAGTGCACAGGCATACTTAATTTTAATTTCGTCAGCGTGCTGCTTTGGTGTGCGTAACGCCATGGCAATATCATTGGTTACATGGTCACCGGCCACAGCAATGTTGGCGGTGTGACGAATGGCGCCTTCTGTGAAGATGGCGATATCCGTGGTACCCCCACCGATATCTACTAAACACACGCCTAGTTCGCGCTCATCTTCCGTGAGCACCGAGTAGCTAGAAGCCAACTGCTCTAAGATGAGGGCTTCAACCTGTAGGTTGCAGCGACGCACACACTTTTCGATGTTTTGTGCTGCATTCACTGCACAATTAACTAAATGAACGCGCGCTTCTAAACGCACGCCACTCATGCCCACCGGCTCGCGTACGCCACTCTGTTCATCCACTAGGTATTCCTGTGGCAACACGTGCAATATTTTCTGATCAGCGGGCACTGCTACTGCTTTCGCAGCGTCGATCACACGTTCAACGTCATTTTTCAGCACTTCACGGTCGCGGATACCCACAATGCCGTGGCTGCTTAAGCTGCGCACATGCCCGCCAGCAATGCCCACATATACGGAATGTATTTGGCAACCAGCCATCAGCTCTGCTTCTTGCACAGCTCGCTGTATGGAGCGCACAGTGGCTTCGATATCCACCACCACGCCATGTTTAATACCGTTAGAGGGTTGCGAACCAATACCGATTACTTCCATGGAACCATCAGCTTTGCTCTGACCAACGATAGCCACTACTTTTGATGTTCCAATGTCTAAGCCTACGACCATGCGTTCTTGCATTGCGTTGTCCATGTTAAGATCCTCTTTTCTCTGTCGCAGTGAAGGCATCGCCCCACGTCACTGCCATGCCGTCTGCATAGCGTAAATCCACGCGCTTTACAGGCTGTTCATTGTTGCCGAGCGTACGCTGATACAAACCAACAAAACGTTGTAATTTATTCATATTGTGATGCCTATCCACAACCACCTCTGTGTATTCATTGAGGGTTAATGTAGTGGTAAAACGCGCATCCACATTAATGTTCGTAATATTAAAACCTGCCTTAGCCACAATGCCGCTCATGTGTTGATACATGGCGAGCACTTCATCGTATTGGTGCTCTGGCCCGAACAACTTGGGCAAATGGGTAATGTTGTACTTATCAACACCTTCAAAGCGCTTGCCCTCTACGCTGATTAACCTGTTGTCATTCCACACGGCTACTGGCTGAATTTCTTTAAACTGTAACCGCAGCACGCCTGGCCACTGCCGACGTATATCCACCTGCGCTACCCAACCAAAGTCTTCCAAATTCTGGTGTAAATCTTCCAACGCCAAACTGAAGAAGTTCTCGGTGCTCAGCACTTGTTTAAGATGCTCGTGCACCATATCCACACGGCGCTGGTCAGTTACACCTTCCACCGTTACTTCTTTCACTTGGTAATGAGTGAAGAAGTTAGGCAGCGACAAAAACACCCAAAGCAAAAACCCTAGCCCTACCACCGCCACCGCATGGCGCCACAGCAACTTCACGAGGTACAACATCTGCTGCCAAGGCACGCTTGCTAAGCGTTCCTTAACAGATGCTTTTTGCACCTGCGGCTGTAGCGGCACGGCACCGCGTTGTGGCCTACGGTTTCGGCGCATGCCCTTGTCTCCTACTTTCTTGTGGCAAGCGTTTTGCAGACAGCAACACTTCTGCCACAAACTCTTCGAAGCTTAAACCCGCAGCCTTAGCTGCCATGGGTACAAGCGACGTTGCTGTCATGCCAGGTGACGTATTAATTTCCAACAACTGAAACTGCCCCTGCGCATCACGCATTACATCCACACGCCCCCAGCCGCTTGCACCCACGAGGCGAAAAGCTTCTAGCGCTAATGCTTGTAATTCAGCTTCATCTTCTTCGCTCAAACCGCTTGGACAATGGTACGAGGTTGTATTGGCGCGATATTTAGCGTCGAAATCATAAAAGGTATTCGGTGTTTCTAAGTGGATCGATGGCAAAGCACGGTCGTTCAAAATAGCCACCGTGTACTCAGGCCCATGCACCCACTGCTCAACAAGCACGTTGTCGTCGTACTGGCGCGCTTTACGAATGGCTTCAGCCAATTCTTCTGCGTTGTTCACCTTGTACATGCCGATGGAAGAGCCTTCTAATGCAGGTTTCACCATTAAAGGAAAACCTAAATCGCGCTCATCACTGCCCGCCAAATAGAATTCGGGGGTGGGCAAGCCACTGGCACGCCATAGCAATTTAGTGCGAATTTTGTCCATGCCAATAGCCGAAGCCATCACACCACTACCGGTATAAGGCACTTGCATAAACTCAAGCACCCCTTGGATCACTCCGTCTTCACCACCGCGGCCGTGGAGCGCAATAAATGCGCGCTGAAAACCACGTAAAGTGGTAATCGACACTTCCGCCGGATCAATCATTTCTGCCAACACACCAAGCTTACGCAGCGCTTGGTGTACAGCTTTACCACTACGCAAAGATATTTCGCGCTCTGCGGAATTACCGCCTGCTAATACTGCGACACGGCCCACATGCGCTAAAGAGGCCTTTGCTGCGTGTAAAGAATCGCTCACTTCACCTCTCCCTGACGACGGGCCAAATTAGCCGCTATAGCGCCCACATTACCGGCGCCCTGCGTAACCAAGATGTCTCCGTCTTGCAATATACGGTCAAATATTTCTACTAAATGTTCTGAGTTTTCCACATGGATAGGGTCCACTTGCCCCCGCTGACGAATACTGCGGCATAGCGCTCTCGCATCGGCACCGGGAATAGGCTCTTCGCCCGCACTAAACACATCCAGCATCACTAGCACGTCCACGCGCGATAAAATGCGAACGAAGTCTTCATAAAGATCTTTCGTACGCGTGAATCGATGCGGTTGGAACAACATAACAAGGCGGCGTTCAGGCCAACCTTTACGTAACGCCTCAATAGTAACTTCCACTTCGCGCGGGTGGTGGCCATAGTCATCCACCAACATGGCAGCACCTTGCTTGTGTGGATACTCGCCTAACCGTTCAAAACGACGCCCCACACCGCGGAATTGTTCTAAACCACGTAATATAGCGGTGTCACTTACGCCTTCATCCGTGGCCACAGCCACTGCAGCTAAAGCATTTAAAACGTTGTGATCACCAGGTAGCTGCAACACCACTTCCATGGGCTCAAGCCCTTTACGGTACACACGGAAGGTAGATTGCATGCCTGACTGATGCAGAATTTCACCCCGTACGTCCGCTTTTTCATGAAAGCCATAACTAATAATGTGACGGTTAACTCGTGGCATAAGACGTCTTACCACTTCGTCGTCATAGCACATAATGGCCGCCCCATAGAAAGGCAGGTTATGTAGAAAATCCACAAATGTAGCTTCTAGGCGAGCGAAATCTCCGCCGTAGGTGTGCATGTGATCGGCACCAATATTGGTCACTACTGCTGTAAGCGGCTGCAAATGTAAGAACGACGCATCCGACTCATCAGCCTCTGCCACTAAGTAACGGCTTTGCCCTAAACGCGCATTGGTGCCCGCACTGGTTAACTTACCGCCAATCACAAAAGTGGGATCCAAACCATCTTCCGCAAAAATCGAGGCGATCATTGACGTGGTGGTGGTTTTACCATGTGTGCCCGCAATGGCAATGCCATGCCTAAAACGCATTAACTCAGCAAGCATTTGCGCTCGGGGCACAATGGGAATGCGCTGCTCGCCAGCGGCCACCACCTCTGGATTACTTTCTTTCACCGCGCTCGAGATCACTACCACATCAGCACCGCTAATATTTTCAGCGGCGTGGCCTATTTTCACTTCCACGCCTAAGCCTCGTAGCCTATCTACCACGGGGCTTTCGCGTAAATCTGAGCCACCAATGCTGTAACCTTGGTTACACAGCACCTCGGCGATACCGCACATGCCTACGCCACCAATGCCCACAAAATGGATTTTTTGGATACGGCGCATGCCTGGCACTACGTGTGCTTCTTCAGGGCGGCATGTTGGTGTTGTATCAATAGGATTTGTCATTTAATTAATTCCTCACACAAATCCGCCACGCGCTTCATGCTGTTTACGTGTGACGCTGCACGGCCTTTTTCAGCCATTTCTCGTAAAACGTCTCGGTCTAAAATATCGTTAAGTTGTTGTGCCAAGCCGGCGCTAGTGAGCTCTGCTTGTGGCATGAGCCGCGCAGCGCCTGTGTGCACTAACCATTCCGCGTTACGCGTTTGGTGGTCGTCTGCTGCAGTGGGCAAAGGCACACATACTGCAGCCACGCCCGCTGCTGCCAATTCAGACACCGTGAGCGCCCCAGCACGGCAAATCACTAAATCAGCCCAAGCATAGGCTTCAGCCATGTCATCTATAAATTCATCAATCTGCGCATGCAGTTTGGCGCTTGCATAGGCTTCTTGTGTTTCCTCAATGCGGCCGCGGCCTGCTTGATGACGAATTACTACGTCTTTATCTGCCACCAACGGTGCGAGCGCGCTTGGCAATGTTTTATTGAGCGCCAAAGCACCTTGGCTACCGCCAAGCACCAGGATGCGCAAAGGGCCTGAACGCTGCCCGTAACGCTCAGCTGGTGAAGCTAGCGTTAGAATATCTTCACGAACTGGATTGCCCACCACCTCAACATCAGTGCCAAAGGCCCCTTCAAAAGCAGCCACTGTTTTGGTGGCAAAACGGCTTAATACTCTATTGGTTAAACCTGGCATTGCATTTTGCTCGTGGATCACTAACGGCGTACCACGTAAGCGCGCCGCTAAACCACCCGGCCCACTGGCATAACCACCAAAACCAATAACAACGCTAGGCTGCACTGTTTTCAGCCATGCGCGGGCATGGTTTACCGCACGCAACACCATGAAAGGTGCCAAAACTTTGTGCAGCAACCCACCTCCGCGCAACCCTTTTACCGTTAGAGCCTTCAAGGGATAACCGGCTGCAGGCACCAAACGCTGCTCGATGCCATGCTCACCACCTAGCCACTGAATGTTATAGCCACGTGCGTGCAATACTTTTGCCACTGCTAACGCTGGAAAAACGTGCCCGCCAGTGCCACCTGCCATCACCACTATGGTTCGTTTCATGCCTTGCCTCCTTTTGCGCTCGCTTGTTGCGCCAGAGTCAGATCTGCATTAGCTCGTAACGCCATAGCCACCATCACAGCAGACACCAACAAACTACTACCGCCATAACTCACAAATGGCAGCGTTAAACCCTTGGTGGGCAGCATGCCCATGTTTACGCCAAGGTTAATCAAGGCTTGCATGCTAAAAACAATGGCAAAGCCATACACACATAAACCGTGGAACCACCAGTTCGCACTCGCTAAACGCTGGCCTATAAGAAACAAGCGGCTAACTAGTAAGGCGAAACCACCAATCAGTGCGAGGTTGCCGAACAACCCAAATTCTTCAGCCAACACCGCGTATACAAAATCGGTATGGGCTTCGGGTAAGTAAAAAAGCTTCTGTACGCTATTGCCAAGCCCTACACCGGTCCAACCACCACGGCCAAAGGCTATTAGGCTTTGTGTTAATTGATAGCCGCTGCCGAACTGGTCTTGCCATGGGTCTAAGAAAGACATCAAACGTGCCATGCGGTACGGCTGCGACACAGCAATAACAGCAGCTAAGCCTCCCATTACCACCGCTAATGGCACGAATCGGCGCAAAGGCGTGCCCGCTAAAAACAACATGCCAAGCGTGCAGCTAGCTATTACCACCAAGGCGCCGAAGTCAGGTTGTTTAAGTAAAAACACAGCAATCACTGCCAGCAAATAAAACGGTGCCAAAAACACTTGCCATGATTCCATCAAGAGCTCGTGGCGCTGCGTAATGTATCCAGCTAAATAAATAATGAAGAGGAACTTCGCTAGCTCCGACGGCTGAATGGTAAAACCAGCAATATTGAGCCAACGTAATGAACCATTCACTTCGCGCCCTAACCCAGGAATAAAGAGCAAAGCCAATACGCCAATAGCAAGCCAGAAAGCAAGCTGCCCCATATCTTTAAAACGCTCCAAAGGTAGGGCTACATAAGCAAAGAGCCCTACACCCAATGCCAGCACCCAATACACCACATGGCGTTTGAAGAAATATAGAGGGTTGTTGTAATTCGTTTCGGCAATTTGCAATGACGCAGACATCACCATCACCACGCCCACTAACGACAAGCCGATAACAGTGGCTAATAACACACTATCCACTTGACGGCTGCGTAGCTGTTGCCACCAATTCGCTATCATGACAACACCTCCTCAACCGCGGCGACAAAAGCCTCACCACGTGCTTGGTAGCTGTTGTACATATCGAGGCTGGCACAAGCTGGCGACAGCAATACAGCATCGCCGGGCTGCGCTAAAGCTTGCGCTCGCGTTACCGCCTCATGCATGGTTTCTACAAATTCATAGGTACCTGCCGGTAATACCGCAGCGATTTTCTCTTTATCTACGCCCAACAAAAGGGTGTGGCGTACTTGCTCGGCAACGGGCTCAGTAAGCGGAGTAAAATCTTGCTCCTTCCCTTGGCCGCCAGCAATCAGCACTAACTTGCCTTCTGTGGCGCCGCCAATACCTTCAAGCGCTGCTAAAGTAGCGCCCACATTGGTGCCTTTGGAGTCGTTAAACCAGCTCACGCCATTGGCTTCATGCACTAGCTGGCAACGGTGCGCCAACCCTTTAAATTCAACCGCTGCTTTTAAGCTGTTATACAGGGGCAACTCTAAGGCTTCAGCCATGGCTAAAGCAGACAATACATTTAGTACGTTGTGATGCCCTTGCACGCTTAAATCGCTCACGTGAATAAGGCGTTGTTGCTGACGGTACAAGTAGCCCGAACGCACATCTAAGCGATAATCCGCTGCTTGATGCACACCAAACGTTATTTCTCTGGCCACACGGCCTTGTGGGCGTGTTACTAAGTCATCACGATTCCACACTGCCACTTGGCAGCCATCAAAAATACGTTGCTTAGCGGCAATATAATCTGCCAAAGAGCGGTAACGGTCTAAGTGATCTTGAGAAACATTCAAAAATGCTGCCACTTGAGCGCCCAAACTATAAGTGGTTTCTAGCTGGAAGCTTGAGAGCTCGAGCACGTAAATATCTGCACCTACTTCGAGCATATCTAAAGCAGGCACACCAAAGTTGCCTCCCACCTCTGTGCTACGATGCGCTTCAACCGACATCGCTCCAAGTAACGCTGTGACGGTGCTCTTGGCATTGGAACCAGTAATTGCCGCTACTGAGCCTGTTACCGCGCGGGCGAATAATTCCACATCGCCAATCACTTCTTTACCTAACGCAATTTGTTCTGCGATGGGCTGTTGCGCAATAGCCACTCCTGGGCTAACTATCAAACGGCGTGCTTCAGCCAACCATTCTTTATTCCAACCACCTAAGTGCACAGGCACTTCAGGTGAAGCTTCTTTAAACTCTTGCAAACCAGCTGGATTGGTGCGCGTATCAAGCACTCGCACAGGCATATTCTGCGAGCGCAAGTAGCGCACACAGCTTTGCCCTGTGATCCCGAGGCCGATTACTAAGTCATACATGTTATTGCTCATGTAATGTGCACCGTTTCCGTATTAACGTAATTTCAATGTAGCTAGCCCAATGAGCACTAAAATCACTGTGATCAACCAAAAGCGCACAATGATTTTCGGCTCAGGCCAGCCTTTTAACTCAAAGTGGTGATGAATAGGCGCCATGCGAAACACACGCTTACCGCGTAATTTAAAAGAGGCTACTTGAATCATCACCGATAACGTTTCCATCACGAACACGCCGCTCATGATAAAAAACACAATTTCTTGACGTACGATCACCGCCATCACACCAAGCACTGCGCCCAGTGATAGCGACCCCACATCCCCCATAAACACTTGTGCGGGATAGGCGTTAAACCATAAGAACCCAAGCCCTGCGCCACAAATAGCCGCAGCAATTACTACTAGTTCACCGCTTCCTGCCACATGTGGAATGTGCAGGTATTCAGCAAACTGTACGTGCCCGCTCACGTAAGCGAACACGCCTAAAGCCCCCGCCACCATTACTGTTGGCATAATGGCAAGGCCATCTAAGCCATCGGTGAGGTTAACTGCGTTACTCGCCCCCGTAATCACGAAGTAAGTAAGAATGACGTAAAAGAAACCAAGGTTAATGGCCACATTCTTAAAGAACGGTACGATCAGCTGGGTTTCAGCTGGGCTCTGAGCCGTAAAATATAAAATTAATGCAGCAGCAAAAGCGCCACCCGACTGCCAAAAATATTTCCAGCGAGCTGGCAAACCACGAGGGTTTTTCTCTACCACAATGCGCCAATCATCAATCCAGCCCACAGCACCAAACAGCACCAACACGCCCATGGTGACCCACACAAAACGGTTGGTAAGGTCTGCCCATAACAAGGTAGAGAGCACAATCGCAACAATCATGAGGCCGCCACCCATGGTGGGTGTGCCTGATTTTTTCAAATGGCTTTCGGGGCCGTCTTCGCGTATAGCTTGCCCTACCTGGTATTCCCGCAATTTCTGAATCATAACGGGGGCTACCATAAAACCAACAATGAGTGCCGTCAGCACGCTGAAAATTGCCCGCAACGTAAGGTATTGCACCACCACAAAACCTTGGTGATATTGGGCGAGATAATTGGCAAGCCAAAGCAACATTAGTTTGCTTCCTTATATTGTGCTAATACATCGGCGACCACTGTTTCCAGCTGCGCGCTCCGCGAGCCTTTCACTAAAACGCTGCCACCAAGCTGTAAAATGCGCAGCGCCTGCGTCGCTGCTTCGTTATTGGTTGAACATTGCGTACTGCCTTCACCAAAAGCAGCAATGGCAGGGCTGGCTAGTTCGCCAACCACCACCAGTTCGTCCACTTGCTTTTCTTTTGCTAGCTCACCAATACGTTGGTGCTCTTCTGCACTGGCTGCACCCAACTCTCCCATGCCACCAAACACAAACATGCGGGGTGCGGGCTGTGTCGCTAAATAACGAATAGCAGCAGCCACTGAACCTGGGTTGGCGTTATAACTGTCATCTAACAACACCCCTGCACCACAGGTTTTACGCTGCAAGCGCCCAGGTACACTAGGCAACGTGGCGAGTTTATTTTGAATATGCGCCCACGACAGTTGGTAATGACGCGCTACGGCTATAGCCTGCAACGCATTGGCCACTTGGTGCTCGCCCGGTAAAGGCAACTCAATACTGAAACTTTCTCCTTGATGTAAGCACTGAAAATGCACGCTTTCATCGAGGCTCTCGATGTGCAATGCCTGAAAATCAGCAGCCTGCCCATCGTGAGAAACAGTGACCGTGTTAACGCCTGCCTGCTGCGCTGCTTCTGCAAAGGTGTCGTAAAAACCGCCGTTTTTATTCAGCACCAATACATCGCGCACGTGTGTAATAATCTCTGCCTTCGCAGCGGCAATGCCTGCCAAGGTGCCAAAACCTTCTAAATGGGCACCCGTTACATTGGTAATCACACCTACTTCAGGAGCCACGAGTGAGGCTGTCCAAGAAATTTCGCCTTGATGGTTAGCGCCGAGCTCAAAGATGCCGTATTCATGCTGTTCATTTAAACGCAGCAAGGTTAAAGGCACGCCTATTTCATTATTAAAATTGCCCGCCGTGGCAAGGCATTGAGATTCAGAGAACAGATGCGCCAACATTTCTTTTACGGTGGTTTTGCCTGAATTACCGGTAACGGCCACATGCCGCGCACCGCATTGTTGCGCCCAACCTGCTGCCAACAAACCAAAGGCTTCGCGCGTATCGGCAACACGTACTGCATTTACAAACTGCGTTTGCTCTTGCGCCACCACAGCCGCAACGGCACCCTTTTCTTGTGCCATTGGCAAAAACTGGTGGCCATCAAAATTGTCGCCGGCTATGGCTACAAACACATCACCGGGCTGCACGGCGCGGCTATCAATGCTAACGCCTGCAATGGGTACATCTTTGCCGAGCAAAGTGCCATTGGCCCACGTAGCTATCTGTTGCAGTGTCATTTTCATGCAGCCCTCCATGTGGCGAGCACTTTGGCTGCAACCGCTTTGTCGCTAAAAGGTATTCTTTCGCTACCTATAATCTGTTCTTCTTCATGCCCTTTACCGGCGATGAGTACTACGTCGTTATGTTCGGCTGCGCTTATGGCGGCACGAATAGCCTCCGCACGGTCAATCAACACCTGCGCGTTAGCCGCTTGCGTTAAACCTGCCTGCATATCAGCAATAATTTTTTCAGGGCTCTCACTGCGAGGGTTGTCGCTGGTAAGCCATAAATAATCGGCGCCTTGCTCTGCTGCCTGCGCCATTAATGGGCGTTTACCGGCATCGCGATCGCCACCGCAGCCAAACACACAATGAATCTTGCCTGTGAAATGCTCAGCCAAGGCTTCTAAAGTAGCTGCTAGCGCATCAGCTGTATGAGCGAAATCGATAATAACGGTGGGCCCTTGCTCGTTGCGCACTTGCTCCATGCGGCCAGGCACTGGGATAAGTTTCTCCAAATGCGGCACTAATTCGCTGAGCTGATAGCCCACAGCCACCAGTGCTGCCACTGCGGCGAGCACGTTATCGATATTAA
>Ga0079226_10001522_pt1 | contig 17799 bp, 20 predicted proteins | sample Poulit2014_FD_76345 | JGI IMG/M metagenome (GOLD analysis project Ga0079226, IMG submission 76345) | Agricultural soil microbial communities from Georgia to study Nitrogen management - Poultry litter 2014 | ecosystem: Environmental > Terrestrial > Soil > Agricultural land | place: USA: Georgia...
CTGCTGGTAATGAACCTGGAGCGCAGACTCCGCCTTCTTTTTTATTATTTTTTCCAACGCTTTTTTGGGATTTCTGTAGAACTAAAATGGGCTGTTTGAAAATCGTTCAGCAGTCCCTAAATAGTAAAAAAGTTAAAAGCCCTAAGATTGGTGCTGTCCAAAAGACCCATGGTTTTGCTTTCCCCATTTTGGCTTTCGTATTATCAATGATGGTCCCCATGAACAAATCTGTGAATCCATCTGTAATTCTCGCAATTAAAATAATGGTTCCAATTATCCCAGCACCAATACCTGCTACATCCGTCAGATAAATCGTAATAAAGGAAGCAATAAAGGTCCAGCTGTAATTCGCTCCAAAATCCCCCAAACCAAACGTAAGCTTTTCATTCATGGTTAGTTTTTGTGTTTTTATTGTGGGTGTTTCACTTTTTTCTTGTTGTGCAGTTTGCATATTGATCTCTCCAATTTTTAACCAACAGTTTAAAAGATAGTATGGATTCATCTGCAAGGAAAACCCTTACAGATGAGCTTAATCTCTCATATAGCCTAGTTATACACTTCACACACTCACGTTTCGAACATCAGCGAACAGGAGCATTGATTGACTTACTAATTCAAATTCATCAGGGTTTCGAATCAATTGCGAGTTCTTTGTCGACCGTCAAATTACATTTCATTCATTATTCTCGGTACTGCATTAACTCTTTATTGAGTGATTCCGTCGAGGCGTAGACTTGTTGATATAGTGCAAATAATGCTTCATAAATCGCCACATTTTCCTCGATCGGTTCATACGTCTTTTCTTCTTGCAAAAACGCTTCTGCACATTCTTGGAGCGTTTCGAACCAGCCACAGCCATATGCTGCTAACATGGCAGCTCCCATGCCTGGTCCTTGTTCATTGGACAATTTGACAACTTCCGTATTAAAGATATCTGCTTGCATTTGGAGCCAGGTTTCATTTTTAGCCCCGCCGCCAATGGAAATAATTTGATCAATTTTCTTTCCTTGATCGCGGAATAACTGAACCGACTCATTCAATGAAAATGTAATCCCTTCCATGACCGCGCGTACAAAGTGTTTCATGTCATGTGAACTGTCCATTCCAATAAAACTTCCGCGAATGGATGAATCGACGTGCGGTGTTCGTTCACCAGCGATATATGGTGTGAATAATAACCCATTTGCACCTGGTGGAACGGTATCAACATCGTTCAGAAATTGGTCAAACGTTTTTTCTTTCGCAACAACATCTTTAAACCACGTCAGACTGTGTCCGGCAGCTAGTGTCACGCCCATGGTATAGTAGGCATCTGGTGCGCCATGATTGAAATAATGTACTTTTCCCTGAAAATTCCGATCCCCACGATTTTCATGGGCTAACACCACCCCGGACGTACCGGTACTCACTAATGTTTTGCCCTCTGTTAAGACACCTGACCCAATTGCCCCACAAGCATTATCCGCTCCACCCGCAAAGATGCGTGTGGAATCGGATAAGCCTGTTGGATCGGCAATTTCTGCGCTTAATGTTCCAACTTCTTCATAAGATCCTACTAAAGGCGGGCACAAATCGTTATCGATATCCAATAAATCGCAAATGGTTTGGCTCCATTCTTTTTTCATGACATTCAGCAACAAAGTACCAGCCGCGTCTGAATAGTCCATGTTCAATTTTCCAGTTAGCACGAATCGAACGTAATCCTTTGGTAACAAAAAGGTTCTGGCTTGACGATAAATCTCTGGCTCATGATTTTTTACCCACAGTAATTTAGGTAAGGTAAACCCTTCTAATGCGAGATTTTTGGTGATACGAAGCAACCGTTCTTTTCCAACGGTATCGTAAATTTGCTGACACTCAGCTGTCGTTCGTGTGTCATTCCATAGAATGGCATTGCGAAGGACATTTTGATTTTCATCGAGCAGTACCAGTCCATGCATTTGTCCGGAGAAACTGATTCCTTCTATATCATCCGGATCGCCCTCAAATTGCTGAAGCAGCTCAGACAACCCTGCGACAGTTTGATCAACCCAATCTTGAGGATTTTGCTCGCTGTATCCTGTTTTTTCTTGTATTAAGGGATAGTCTTTGGAAACTTCTGTGACGACCTTTCCGTGCTGATTAACCAGCAAAAGCTTTACAGCACTTGTTCCCAAATCAACTCCAATCACGTGTTTCATCATGAACCCCCCAGATCTCCAATTTTTAACGATCAGAATAAGCTGTCAGCAAATACTGATTAATCGTCGCTTTGATTCTTTCTAATTTACCCGATTGATGGTTTATGTCTGTTAAGTCGAGCACATGGTCTTCCAGTTGGTGGAAATCTGCTTTTCCTTCGACAATATCTAAACCAATGCCACTTGTATAACTTTGATAACGATCGTTTATGATAGTTTCTAAGACTTGATCGTCCAGAAGCTTTTGCGCAACTTTCAAGCCGACCGCAAAGCTATCCATTCCAGCTATGTGAGCGTGGAACAGGTCTTCTGACTTAAATGAACCTCTTCGCACTTTTGCATCAAAGTTTAGACCACCACGGCCGAGTCCGCCATTTTTAATAATTTCATACATGCCAAGCGTTGTGGAATACAAATCAGTCGGAAATTCATCCGTATCCCATCCTAAAAGCGGGTGACCTTGGTTGGCGTCTACTGAACCTAAGATATTATTGACACGTGCATAGTGCAGTTCGTGTTCAAATGTATGGCCTGCAAGTGTGGCGTGATTGGCTTCAATGTTAAATTTAAAGTGATCCTCAAGATTATAAAGTTGTAAAAAGGCATACCCGCTGGCAACATCAAAATCATACTGATGGGTAGTTGGCTCTTTCGGCTTCGGCTCAATCAGGAATTGACCATCAAAACCAATTTCTTTGGCATAATCGACTGCCATATGGAAGAAACGTCCCAGATTGTCCAGCTCTAACTTCATATCTGTGTTAAGGAGTGTCTCGTAGCCTTCACGTCCGCCCCAAAACACATAGTTTTCCGCGCCTAGCTCTTTACCGATTTCCAGTCCTTTTTTCACTTTGGCTGCCGCGTAAGCGAATACATCTGCATTGTTAGAGGATGCTGCACCATGAATGAAACGTGGATGCGTAAAATTGTTAGCCGTGTTCCAAAGCAATTTTGTTTGACTGTCTTTCATATAATCTTTAATCATGGCAACAATCGTATCCAGGTTTTGATTTGTTTCCCTTAAGGTATCGCCTTCTGGTGCAATATCAACATCATGAAAACAGAAGTATGGTACCCCAAGTTTTTCAAAGAATTCAAAAGCCGCTTCAACACGTGCTTTTGCTAAATCCATGCCAGTATATTTATCCCATGGACGCACCGCTGTTCCGGAACCAAAAGGATCTGATAAGTCTTCTGTAAATGTATGCCAATACGCTACCGCAAAACGTAAATAATCCTCCATCTTCTTTCCACCAACAACCTCATCCGGGTTGTAAAACTTGAAAGCATATGGATTGGTTGATGTCGGCCCTTCATAATTAATCTGGCTTATGTTTGGAAAATAACTCATGATTTCTAACCCCTCCTATGTTATGAAACAAATAATCATTAACTTTGTTTATCTTTTAAACTAAGATTAGTATACATTGAAAACGTTGTCAACATTTAATTTACAGGTTATTATATACATGTTCGCAAAAACAAATACCCAACATGAAATCGATTGTTAAGCAACAATTCATATGATGGTTAAACAAAGTTTGTATGATATTCATTCAATTGCTATGATAGAATGAAAAATAATCGTTTTGATTAAGGAGAAAAAAGATGCAAAGGATTCAAACTGGTGATCAAAATTTCGTGAAAAAAATGAATAAATCCATTGTGTTTAACGCCATTAAAAATAAAGGCCCAATGTCGCGTTCACAGATCTCAAAAAATACCGGATTAAACAAAGCAACTGTATCGACCATGGCCTCAGAATTAATTGATGAGTCCTTAGTATATGAAATCGAATCCAACCAATCCAGCGGCGGAAGAAAACCGGTGATGTTATATTTTAATAATCATGCCGGTTACTCAATCGGAATAGACTTGGGCGTTAATTATATTTTAGGTGTCTTAACGGATTTAAACGGAACGATTATGGAAGAAATCAGCAGACCACTAGCAAGTACTGCATTTGCTGAAGTCAAAAACACTTTAATATTCATCATTCAATCGCTCATGACCAAGGCACCGGATAGCCCATATGGCGTGATTGGAATTGGTATAGGAGCTCCTGGCAATGTGGATCTTAATGAAGCGATTTTATTCGCGCCTAATCTCAAATGGAAACAAGTTGATTTAAAAACAGACATTCAAAACCACTTTCACATTCCAGTAAAGGTTCAAAATGAGGCAAATTGTGGCGCTTATTGTGAGCATCTATACGGTGCCGGGAAAAGCAGTTCAAACTTAATTTACATTAGTATAGGGATTGGCATAGGGGCAGGCATTATCATTCAAAACAATCTTTATACTGGCACGTCCGGTATATCTGGAGAAATGGGGCATTTTACAATCAATGCCAATGGCCGGAAATGTCGCTGCGGTAATCATGGATGCTGGGAACTATATGCATCTGAACAAGCGCTTTTGAACGATGCGAAAAAACAAAAGGTATTAAGCAAAAACGATGCTATCAATCTAGAGAAACTCGTAACAGAAGCACAAACGGGGAATAAAGAAGTCCTGCAGATTTTACACACGTTAGGGGAATATATAGGCATTGGGTTAACAAATGTTATCAATACATTTAATCCGGAAATGGTTATCATTGGAAACAGGATAGCACAATTCAGCAATTGGCTGGAAAATCCGATTAACCATGTTCTTCAGGATAGGCTATCTTATTATCATAAGGAAAACACTGACATTAAATTTTCTGTCCTTGGTATATACTCTAGTGCACTTGGTGCTGCTTCGATAGCGATTTCTAACTTTTTGTCCGACCAAAAGTTAGAGACAATGACATTTTAAGCTTCGATCACTTGTGAGATGGCAGGCTTGCAGGTTATCCCCCCCTGCATGTCTATCTACTGTTCGACCCGTAGCTGGCGTCATGAACATGCATATGATACCATCATCAGACTTGTTCAAGCATCAAATAAACCGGTAACCATTCTGCTAACAGCCCCATTGACCAATATCGTTTTAGCTTTAGCGTTAGCCAAAGCGCCAAAGATAAAAAAATATTGAGGAAATCGTGTTAATGGGCGGCGGAGCTAATCATGAGCATGATGCCTTGATAGATCATAATCATTAACGGCATCACCTCCCCTCTCGTTTTGACATGTCCGTGTCAAGTAACGAGCAGCAAAGGTTCCACCGCCCCATCCTGCTTATGTAGCTCCAATCTTATTATAATAAAATTATTAAAATTCTTTAAGTGATATCCCTATTTAACAGATTCACAGTAACATAACATTAAACAGGTATTTTCTAAAAGTCCGGTGAAAAAGTCAAATAATTGTACTAGGAATTTCCTTGTTTTATGTCGAATATAGTCTATAGAACACTTATAAAAGGATGACCCGTTTATGCATTCGCCAAAGCAAAATCACATTCAACCCAGCATGTTTCAATATATTGATATGGAGGATCTCGTTCCCGGGCACCATATCCTGAGAAGGGTGAAAGATGTGATCGACTTTTCAGCTGCCACGATTGGGTTAAACCTCTTTACTCAGAAAAAACAGGCCGGCCATCTACAAATGCTGAATTGGTCGTGCGGTTGGTTGTACTGGAGTATCTATTTAATCCCTCGGAACGGGAACTGTTTGAAACGTTACCCATGCATGCAGGCTACCAGTGGTTTTGCGGCCTGGATTTTGAGTCTTCTCTTCCCGCTCGGACAACACTTGTTAAGACAAGAGCGCTTTGGCGTCGCCACGTTATTTTTGATGATATCATGATGCATGTTGTTAATCAGTGCATTGCTTCCGGCCTCGATCGCCCTGACGTTCATGCCGGTGTGGACGACACACAAGTGCGTGCAAACGCGTCCATTAACAGTAGGGAAGAAATAGAGCTTGCCCCGGTTCAAACCATTGAAGGTTACCTGGAAGATAAAAAGCAAAGTGACGAGGCATACTTGGCTCAATCAGACAATACGGACAGCGGCGATGATGATCAAAACCCTCAGCCTCCGAAATCAAAGAACAATCATCAATCGGATCAGCTTCAGGAAAATGCCAGCCATGAGGACTTTTATGGCAAAACGTTTTCCAATCAAACCCATCGGAGTACGACAGACCCTAATGCCCGTTTGTACAAAACGAGCAAAGGGCAGGAAGCTTATCCGCGTTTCCTCGTGCACGACCTGATAGACGTTGTACCAGGGATTATTTTGAAAACTGATGCGAGCGTTGCTTCCGGTACAGCTGAAAGAGAAATTAGCCAACAACAGCTAAACGCTGTTCGTTTTCAGCATCCGCAAATCCATATTCGGACGTTATCGGGTGACAAGGCCTATGGACACCGGCATATTTGGCCTATTTATTTTCTCGAGGCATCATGCCTTTGATTTCGTTGCGAGACCATGAGTTGGAGGAAGTTCCGACTTGGCAAAGGAAAACCCACAACCCTAAACACCAAAGAAAACGGCAGGAAAAAGTTGATAAAGTCGAGACCAAAAATAAAGCAAAACAAATCCAGATGGACGGCAAATATCAGGATATCCAGAACAAGCGTGTCCAGTGTAAACATGGTTTCGCCGAGGCCAAGACAGTGCATGGGCTGGATCGTGCCAGAAGCAGAGTGCATGTTCCTGCATGCAGGAACATGCACTCTGTACCACCATCGTTCAAAATCTTAAGAAGTTAAGCCGGTTCAAAGGCAAAAGGCCCAGGACCGGTGTTTCGGTATGCGCTGAAACTGAAAACGGGATGAAAGACACCATCGTTATCACTTTATTTCTCTTATTTTTAAGGGAATCCAAGAAAAATCCGGGTCTTTGTTCGCATCTTTGATGGATAAAAAGTATAGTTTTCCACCGGACTTCTAAACCCATAGGGTATTATTCTGATAGAACAACAAAAGTCATTGGGAATAAGTTCTTAAGTTTTTGATGTTCGGCAATTGCCCTATAAACCTTATTGAGGTATATTCATTACACCTATTAAAACTAAAACGTTGACAATAACACCTACCGCAATGGCACCTACAGGGCCAACAGCCATACGTACAATTGGACGACCAGCTGCTTCATTTAGTAGATAGAATCCAGCAATAAAGAAGAAACCGAATCCTGGGGCAATCATATTTGCTGCGTTTGCACCACCAATTAATAAAGCAACTTCGAGTAATTTTGTCATGGCACTACGGATATTTTCTCCAGAGTTACGAACACCTGGATACTTATCTAGGAATTTTGCAATAAAGCTCAACAGCATAACTTCTGCGAAAATAACCACTGCACCAATAATAACCGCTAACCAAACGTTTGGTGCAAACAATCCAACTACGAAAATTAAGGTGAATCCAACTGGACTATAAACACCAGTTGCAATCGCTGTACTTGCAACTAATGGTATAAATCCAATTGCTCTTGCTGCTGCTGCAATCCCGGCATCAGTTTGCGCACCGTCTGCGAGTAGGTTCAGTGAAATAGGGTCACCAGCCATCAGTAATAGATTTGTGGCACCAGCAATTAAAGCACCAATAACCATAAAGTAGACAACATTTTTCCTAATTCGTAATACCTTTTCACTGAAAACAGAGGCTAAGTCCACAGAAGATCCTTCTTCTGCTTTTTCTCTCATTGCGTAAGCAAATAAGAAAATCATACCAACAATTAAAGCCATACCTTCTTGGTTTAGTGATATAACATTATCACCTATTGTAAGTAGTTCCTGTTCATTTACAAATACGGCAAGCTGTCTAACAAGCGCTGCAACCGCAAAAGTCAGAACACCTTTTTTAATACTGAATTGCATTGCAACTGCAAGTGCAGGGAAAGCCATAAATGTTACAACTACCGGAGTTCCAACCTCCCCTAGTGGCTCTAAGAAATTAACAGGCAGATATTCAAATAACGCTACAAACCCTTCTAAACCAGCAAGAAGTCCCCATCCATAGAGACCACCAACTGCTGCTGCCACAGGGGTACCCCATTTGTTCTTCGGAGTTATAAGTCCGATAATGTCAGTTCCTAATAAAATACTATGAACTAAAATGATACTTGCTGACAATGTAAATGGTATTCCAAATCCAATAACCAATCCAAAACTCATTGCAAACGCAGTTAATCCTAGCTCTCTACGCTTTAGAGTGCCATCAATATGCTCTGACACAATTGGTCGTAACCCATCATTAAATACGGCAATATTTCTATTTGCTAAAATAGCAGCTAATGCCCCTATTAGTACCACAAATAATGTTTCCATCAATTATTCCCCCTGCATCTAAGAATTTGCTTTAATAGCATTTAATATCATTGGTACTGCTGTTTCGACATGATCACCAGTAAACCCAAAAGCTTTCTTCCCATTCTTAACCGCTTCAATTACATTCTCTTCTTTAGGCTGTTTCCCTGGCATCGATACTGTTTCACAATTATTTCTGCCAAGCATTGCAATCGCCATCGCCAAGGCACCACCGCCTCCTGTATGACATGCACCAAAATAGTAATCTGCTTTTCCTGTTTTCATTTCCATTGCTGCATCCAAATCAGATTTGACATCGGTTTCAATAGAGGGATCAATCTCCTTAATTAATTTCTCAACCTGCTTTTTCTCCACTTGACCACCAATAACAATTTTCATCGTATTGCCTCCTTATAAATTTGAATTGAGAACAGTTGTATAATGCATATAAAGATATTCTTTTTCTCCCTGAGGTAAAGACCTATTCCACTTATCCTCAATAAATGTGATTTGCTCTACTGCTAGCCCGAAATTCTTAGATTGTTCAACCTCACGCATAATTTCTGCTTCTGGTTTTTCTACTTCTTCACCTGCCTCAATTCTGGTTAATGCCATCGGCAAGTGCGTGAAAAGCATCTCAGCCTGATCAATATCAGTCTTATTGACAGTCTTTATTATCTGCTTGAAGGCCTGTAAAGCAACTTCATATGAAGCAGTAGAAATAACATTTTGTTCAAGTAACAGTTGTAGCCTTTCGTTATAAGCCTGTAAATTCATAAAACAACAAGCTCCTTCAAATTAAATTTAAAACAACATATAACTAATCAAAATCTAATCCAGAAAATGACTGCACATCTTCTGTATAGTATCTTCTCCAGACTTCTGGTAGTTGAATAGTCTCCTCCAACTTTTGTGCCAAGTCAAAAGCATATTCGCAGTGCTCTATTCCACTTCTTGCTATAATAACTATTCCACTGGCTAGCGTACTAGTTGGCAGGGTAATTGCTGTCGTTTGACGCATATTTGCAGCTCTAATGAGATACTTACCATGATTCCTTGTTAAGTTTATGCCTGGTTCTCCAAAATGCTGTGGAATAGTTTCACCATATCCATAAACATCCACAGGCCCTTCACAGGTAATTATCATATCTGCTTGCTCCTCTTGAAAGCACTTGGTAATGACCTCTATCCCGGCTTTTCTCTCATCAATTCCAGTCATATTAACTTCCTCAATAATATATTGTCTGGAATCAATTAAACCTAAATAATCCGTTACTTTATCATGCATATCGATTCGATCTGGACAAATCACCGAACCCTTTTTGGGTATAACGATTTTTAGTTCTTTCTTTTGAGATGGCGTTAACCTATGCTCAAGCATGCATTCTATTACTTCCTTTAATAAAGAAATACGTTTTGCTATAACACCAACGCTTCCGGTGAATTCTAACTGATCTGTCGATACTTTTTTATTTACAACAAACAGCCCAAGTCCTGCACCAATAATGGATGGCAGTTGGCAGCTTATTGCAGGAGCAAGTACCGATCCCCCACCATCTGTACCTATTGCAAAATCACTTATTCCTTTTAAAATATTGATAGGTCCACCACTGGTTGAACCTGTCATGATTCGGTAAGTTAGTGGATTTACCAAATCTGTATCGATTGCCCTCCCCTTATCGGAGGCCTTATCAATGGTTAACCAAGCATAGTTGGGATTAGACCTAATCCGATGAATGATTGATTCTGGTATTTGGGTCGTATCTTTTATTCCAAAATAGTTTAAATCTCTATTTTTACCTTTTACTTCTTCAGCTATCGTTGGGTTAATATCGATCACGGATCTCCCTAATTCTCTTCCTGCGAGCTGTACCTTTTTGGATATGAACGACATAAACTATCCCCCCGATCTCTTCCTTACAATGTTTAAACCACCTTTATACAAAATATTGTATATTGTAATTATATCGCTTTCATATTCGTGTTTCAACAAAATTAGTCAAAAATCGTGATTTATTACTTTTAAAATCTATTAAACCAAACTCAAGTTTCCACTTTGCTTAGTAAATTTTTAGTATTAGTCACGAATTATATTTCCCGTTGAATCATAGATTCCTAAAAGCTCTGGTTTAGAATTAAGATTTCCTACTATTGCAATGTGAGCATTGGTCACAAAAACTTGCGTACGAAACGCATAAATAGCGGTATCGCCAATATTCACGTCATCAGTTTCTAAAGTTCCATAATAGTCGATATTAGTTGGATCATTTTCAATAACCGGTACTCGCTTGATGTTCCGTATATCCGTACCCACTAAAGCTCCTTTCATACGGGATCTTGGATAGAACCCGCCGCCAAAAACATAGGCATGATGATTATAGAGATGAGAAACCTCTGTTACGTATACCATCGCTGGCTTTTCAGGGAACTCTCCTGAAGCATGCAATGGTGTTGTTCCAGTCAAGGCATGGCCAGGTTCACCTTGTGTTGCACCGTTTTCTTTTAGTAGCTTTAACGAAGCTGTTGAGGTTGCACTAGGCATATTCATTTCCAGGTTTTTAAATCCCTTTTTCGTTAACATTTCCTTAGCTTTCTGTATGGAGAGGACGTTTGGTGTCACCTCAGGTGTATCCTCTTCAATCATCACACAAGGAAAACTAGTCAATCCGGCTATTTCAACACCTGCTAATTTCATTAGATTGTCCATATCTTGTGCTAACTGGGCTACTGTAAACCCACCTTTTTGTCCGTTAAAAATATAATTGTCTGGATCAGCAATTCGCAAAAATATTTTTTGCCTTTTTCCCATTTGTAACGCAATCTCACTTATATTACGTGCATTTTCATAGCTAAAAACCGTTACATGCTCTGGGTCCAGTTGTAAAATTGTACGGATCATTTGCTTTGGGATTTGGACCAAATGTCCGACATGACCAATTTTAATTCCATATCGATATAGAGTTATTGCCTCCCAGGGATCCACCGCTACGGTTTTCTTAATTCCCGCTTCAACAATAGCCTTTGATACCAATTCATTCCGACCAATCTGTTTAGTCATAAATAATAATTCAATATCCTGTTTTTTGGCCTCTTTAAATAAAACTTCAGCATTATGCTTAACCATATCTAGGTCCAGCACATACGTATTAGGTGTAATGAGACCTTGTTGATGTAACCCGATGGCTGTTTCAATTAGTTTTTTGTTATACTTCATCGTTGCATCTAAAAACATGTTCGGGTCTCCTTTCTAAGTTATCTTTATTAAAGGAAGAAATGACGCTCCATTCTCAGTCTTATCAAGTCTTAAATATTCTGCGCCAGTGGCAGCAATATCGGATAAAGTCTTTCTTTCTCCAAGACTGACAGGCTCCACTGTTTTCTGATAAGCTAATAAATATGTTTTCTCACGTGTATGCTGATTATGCCCGATAGTAGGATCATTACCATGGTCTGCACTCAAAATTAGGAGATCCTCGTCTGTCATATTTTCTATAATTTCTGGTAGATAACGATCTACTAACTCAATTCGATTGGCATAGCGTTCCGGATTTTGCGCATGACCAGCCAAATCAGTTTCTTGTATAGTAGCCGCAATAACCCCATGTTGAACATGATTCATTTCGTGTATTATATCCTTCATCACTTGTTCCGTATCAACACCAGGAAATTTTGCTGCTCCGTCACAGTAAATGACGTCCTGCATCTTACCCACAAGCGAAACCTCAAGACCAGCTTTTTTGGCAAGTGTGGGGAGCTGATAATCAGGTGTTATTCCATACCCTAAGTGCCGTACTTTATAGCCTTGTTTATATACATTGGATTTTGGCGAGTTTACACCTACTAATCCATCTTCTCTTCTTTCCACAGATTCCTGTAAATGTTCTGGGGTTACATTTTCTCCACCAAGTGCAATAACCCGATTCACCTTCACGTTTGTACGTACACATTGACCAATTTTCAGTACTTCTTCAAACGAAATATAATCAAGTGGTGCACTCACATTATAAATTTGTCCAAAATCTGTTTCGATATTGTCCGCAACAATGACTAAATCATTCACTAATAAATATGGTAGATTAGCATCTGGAATCGTAACATGATATCCTTCTTTTTCTAATGCTTGCTTTACTTCATCCATATTTTCGATAAACGGAGCCAAATAAGTTTTCTTTGGTTTGGAGCCCATAATTTCATTATGTCCCTCAAAGCTATCGGCACCATTGTGCATCAAATTTAAACATCCATAGCTAGCAAGATGATCCTCAACAGTGTTTAATGATGGATGCTTTACTATTTTATTAATCCCTAATTTTTCAAAGGTAGGGATTTTAATGTATGGATTGGCATCGATAATGTGATGGAATGTATTTGCACCAACATCCTGAGGATGATAGTCTTTCGCATCCTCCATATATCCAACACCTAAACTGTCTAATATTACTATAATGACTCTTTTATTCAAGATACTTCCTCCTATTAAGAATGGTCCTTGCTCGCTTGATTGATAAGGTGAGTATTCTGATAATCGTGTCAGCACCGCTTCGTAACGGATTAATCCGTATCATTGTTTTCTTTAAAGTTGGATTAGAAGCTAAGAACGTACCGGATACCTTATAAAACATTGGGACAAATTCATGCTTCGATTCAGCTCCTACTGGATTCGGCGCAGCCCCTAGTTCATTGGCATAATATAGAACTTGTTCCGCAATTGGTTCAGCTAGTTCAACAAGCAGAACTTTTGACTGAGCATTTGCAAGGAAAGCCCTTTTAACTCCTGAGACAACTCCCTCATTAAGCTGTTTGACTAACTGATCATTTACCCGTGCCTGGATAGCCAACATAACAGGAGCGTATATAAGACCTTTTAATGCTTCCAATGCTTCATAGCCTTGAACTTGACTGCCACCAGAGTAATTAAACGGTTCAATTTTATCGATCAAATCTGTTTTTCCTACAATTAATCCAATGCCCTCTGGTCCTAAGAGTTTAAATAATGAAAAGGTAGCTAAGTCCGCTCCCAATTGCGCTCCAATATGTTCAACCTTCATTGCAGCATAGTTATCATCTGTAATGATAATTAAGGAAGGCTTAATCGATTTGATAACCTCAATTGTTTCAGCTAAATTATAATGATCATTTATTTTTTGACGAGTATGCTGGATTAGTACCCCTTTTAAATCCGGGTTATTATCGATAACTGCTTTTATTTCTTCATGATCGTGAAAATCTGCAACCACAGGAGTAATACCCATTGAGTCTAAAGTCGTTTTACTGGTTGGGTAAATAGGAGCATCGTGCACTAAAATTTTGTCATTAGACTTTAGAAAGCTCATAAGACTATAACGCAGGGCTCCTGTTCCAGCTCCTCGTACTAATTTCGCACGTTCAACACCAAAGAATTCAGCTAATATAGCTTCTATCTTCTTCGTGTATGCTGGTTTATTAAGTCCCTTTACAACACCCAAATCACCAAGCGACAGGATTTCATCTCCTCTAAAATGTCTTGTAATAACATCAATTAAAGAAAACTGTCTTTGCTGGGCTTCTTCTAGTGAAATACTTTTTAGTGGACTTGTTTGCATTGTCATCACCTTACCCTTTCATAAACGTGATTGGGTTCTTCACTAGTATTTTTTCAATTGATTCATCGGTAATTCCTGACCGTTCAAGAAGTGGGATAAACGTATCTAACAAATAAGCATAACCCAGTCCACCTTGGTATTCCAGATGTGACTTTCTCGTTATATCCATGGATAAAAGCACTTGGTCGATATAGCCTTTCTCTTGAATTACCTTCAAAACATCTGCACGCACTTGGTCTGACATATAATTTTCTTTCCCGATAGTATCGAATTCGACATAAGCACCTTCTTTTAACATATGGAGAATATAGTCTCTATCTCCTGTTAAATCAACATGGCCAATAATAACTCGATTTAAATCAACACCATTTTCTTTAAAGAAGTCCACCTGTTCGTGTCCTAACGTTCCTAACGAGGTATGAGTTGTAATTGGCTTACCAGTTTCCTTATGTGCAATAACAACCGCTTCGAAAACCTTTCTTTCCGTTTCTGTCCATTCATTATGGCTAGTACCGATTTCACCAATGATTTCAGCCTTTACACCTGTTCCTTTAATTCCTTCTGTTATTTCTTTTATCATTCTCTCTGCTAATTGTTCCCTTGTTTCCCGAAATACTAGGATAGGATAAAACTTCTCTTGATAAAAGCCAGTTGAAAATATTATATTAATACCGCTTTCTTCAGCAACCTTTTGGACATACGGGATATTTCTTCCCATTCCAAAATTGGTTACATCTACAATATTTCGAACTCCTTTATCGAATAATTTTTTGTATTCTTTCACTGTTTCCGAGAATGCGTCCAGATGGCAATCTTCATTATTCTTAATTTCTGATAGATCAATTGTTGTGTGTTCATGCATATAGGTCATTCCATCTACTAACATATGAGTGACTCTCCCTTTTGGCGGAACAACAAGACAGATTCCTTGTGCCGCATTATCTTTATTCTTAATACCTCGGGATTTTTTCCCCTGATTCAACTTGCTTTTGAATTGCAAGGATATCTTTTATTTCAACATTACCCCATTTTTCAGCGATTTCTTCCTCTCTGTCACTATCTATAATAATAACTGCCTCAGATGTATCTTCCGCAATTTGTTTGGCTGCTTTTGATTGGAAGTCAATTGATTTAAAGGCTTTAGTTATTCGTTTGTCATCCATACTCCAAACAGCAGCATCCAATTGTTGGGAGTCCAGCATATCGAATAATTGCATATAATTAATATACACATACTCTATATTCATTCCTTTAAATTCACTGAAGGTTAATTCCATTTGGTCAGTAGAATCCATATCAACTCCAACTCTCATGCCATTTCGAATAGTCGTCTCATTCGAATCAGCTAGGAATATTTTATGGGCCGATACATAACTATTTACCCCTAACTTCTTTATGATTTTCAGATTAGGATATTTCGATAAGCTATTATCAGCTGTCATCTTAGAAACAATTGAAAAATCACTTCTTTTAGTACGGACAGTTTCTATTCGGTTTAATCCACCACGCATATAGGATAAATTGATTTTTTTACCAGTTAATTCAAAGGCTTCTACCATCCCTGTAGCGAGCCCTTCATATTTTCTGGAATATGGTAATGGCATGGAACCGGTCAATGGTGCTATACCAGCAATTTCTCGTAATAGCTCGATATCTTTGTCCACTAGATACGTTCCGAGATGACCTCTTGACTCTAATCGGATTGCTTTCAATTCTTCTAATAAACCTAGCGCAATTTGTACTGTCCCTCTACCAATTGAAAGCTTTTCACTATAATCAGCAACACGAGGGATCTTGGTGCCAATTTCTAATTTTAATAATTCCTTTGAAATATACATGGCTGTTAATCCGTTTTTTGAATATAATTTTTCCCACATATCATTAACCTCAAATCAATATACTATTTTTTGTACATTATAAGTATAAGCGTTAACATTGAGGAAATCAATGAGTTTATCGAATTTCAAAAGGAACTCTAATTCTAGAACAATTTCCCCGGGTTTAGTCGATTATCAGGATCAATAGCGTTTTTAATTTTCCTCATTAAATCGATTTCAACTGGATTACGCATTTTTTCGAAATAGGGTTTCTTTATAATACCAATGCCATGTTCAGCCGATGGTAAGCCACCCAATTCAGCAACTTTTTTGTAGAGATCCGCTAACAATGCTTTACGTTTTGCCTGCCATGTTTCCTCATCCAGATCTTCCTTCATTAAAACTGTGTGGATATTTCCGTCACCCGCATGTCCAAAATTAATTACTTTCAATCCATGCATTTTTTCTAATTCCTTCGTATATCCAATCATTTCAGCAAATTTATTAATAGGTACAACTTCATCTAGCATTTCATATTACGTAAACTGCATGAGCGCTACTAAAATATTATCTCGAAGTGACCAAGCCTTTTCTTCTTCTGTTATAGTTAATGGAATAATTTCTACTGCTTGGTTTTTTAAAGTGCTTTTTACCATGTCTACTTTACGTGAGATTGTTTCCTCTTCGTTATCATCAATGATCATTAATACATATGCTTCGCCCTTCTGACTTTGTAATGAAAGGTTTGTAAACTTTTCACTATATTCAATGGTACTTCTTTCAAATAATTCTAAAGCCGTCGGTTCAATGCCATTTTGCAGTATTGTTAACACACCATTTGTGGCATCCTTTAAGGAATGGAATGCCAATAAAACCGATTTCTTATATTTTGGTAGTGGTAGCACTTTTAATTTTATTTTTGTGGATATTCCTAACGTTCCTTCCGAACCGATTAGGAGATTCTTCAAGTCATACCCAGAGCTGCTTTTAATGTTTAAGCTACCTAGTGTTACTTTTTCGCCGTCTGGTAAAACAACTTCTAATTCACGAACATAGTCTCTAGTTGTACCATATTTTACCGCACGCATGCCGCCCGCGTTTGTGGCGATATTTCCTCCAATGGTTGAGTGTTTGGAACCTGGATCTGGTGGATAAAAATAGCCTTTATTTTCTACAAACGCTTGAATTTCTTGTAATTGAACTCCTGGTTCCACAGTTAATGTCATCGTCTCCTCGTCAAGCTCTAGGATACGATTCATATTGTGAACATCAATGATTAATTCACCACCATTAATCGGCACTTGGGCTCCCGCTACTCCTGTTCCACTTCCACGAGCAATAATGGAAAGTTGTTCCTTATTTGCAAATTTGACCAAGTCAATTACTTCTTGTGTTGTGTTCGGTAGTGCAACAGCATGTACCGTAGCAACGAATGGCCTGTTTTATAAATTTCCGGAATTTGATTGTCTAACAAAAGACGCCCCTTATCGGGAATGATATCCTGTAATTGCATGTGAGATCCTCCTTATGAATATAGGTTCTATTGTAATATTTTTTATGAGAAAACAATGTACTAAATATTGTATATTTGTATTGTAAATGTTTTCATTTTGTTTTTCAAGTTAAATCACTTCGATACCAAGGTATTTCTCCAACGTTTGAAAAAAATCCATCAGTTTCACTAGCCGGTTGTTGCAGATATTTGTACAATCTATATGTGGTATAGGTCGAACGTGGACCTTGATTTTCACGACCCCAAGGTTACGGTTGAAGCTGCCCGGCTGATCGTCACTTTTCCGGTTTCAATCGGTTGTCTGAGCATGTCGAGTGTACGCTTGGGGAACTCGGCCATTTCATCAAGGAACAATACACCACGGTGTGCTAAAGATACTTCACCAGGTTTCGGGTTTAACGTCTAACTCCAGTGCCCAGCGACTAGTGAGACTCCCCCTCACCTCCGTACGATAAGTCAACATCGATTCACTCCGTTCATCGTGTTTCCTTTATCTCCTCCGGCTCAGTCCAGTCCATA
>Ga0079226_10001523_pt1 | contig 17798 bp, 17 predicted proteins | sample Poulit2014_FD_76345 | JGI IMG/M metagenome (GOLD analysis project Ga0079226, IMG submission 76345) | Agricultural soil microbial communities from Georgia to study Nitrogen management - Poultry litter 2014 | ecosystem: Environmental > Terrestrial > Soil > Agricultural land | place: USA: Georgia...
AATAGAAAGGATGAAGAAATGTTTCAAAAAGAATCTAATAGACAAAGTACATATTCAAAAAAATGGAATGAAAAAGAGGAGACTCTACCTTTTTCAATCGCTGATATGGAATTTTTATCTCCAGATGAAGTTATAGAAGACCTTGTAAAAAGAGCAGAACACGGAATTTATGGATATACAATAAAATCGGAACAATATTTTGAGGCAATTACTAAGTGGAATTTTAAACAAAATAATTGGAAAATTAATAAAGATCATATTTGTCATAGTCCTGGAATTGTAACAGCATTAAATTTAATCATTCAAACATTTACTCGAAAAAATGAACGAATTATTATACAGCCACCTATATATTATCCTTTTATTAATTCGATTGAAAATAATAATAGAGAAATTATATATAATGAGTTAATTTATAAAAATCAAGATTATAAAATTAATTTCACAGATTTAGAAGAAAAATTACAGGATGATAAGGTTAAATTATTATTTTTTTGTAATCCCCATAACCCTGTTGGGAAAGTTTGGTCACGAGAAGATGTTTGGAGAATAGGCGATTTGTGTAAAAAAAATAATGTTATTGTAGTATCTGATGAAATTCATTCAGATATATTATTAAACGGAAATAAGCATTATTGTATGTCTGCTTTATCACAAGATTTTGCAAATAATACTATAACTTGTATGGCTCCTAGTAAAACTTTTAATTTAGCTGGTTTACAAACATCTACGATTATAATACCGAATAAGAAAATGAGAAAAAAATATTTGAAAACTTTGGATAGTTTGTCATTGAATAAAATAACACCATTTGGTTTAACTGGCATTGAGAGCGCATACAAAAAAGGCTATAAGTGGCTTGAAGAACTAATAGAAACCCTAGAATCTAATGTTGAATTTATAGATAAATATTTAAAAGAAAACATACCACAGCTTAAATTAATAGTTCCTCAAGGAACATATCTAGCTTGGATTGATTGTAAGAGATTAGGATTAAATGATAAAGAATTAGAAAAACTTCTATTTGAAAAAGCTAAAGTGAATGTAAGGCATGGTTATGTGTTTGGACCAGGCGGGTCAGGATTTATAAGATTTAATTTTGCATGTTCAAAAAAAATGATTGAAGAAGGATTAAATCGTATTAAAAGTGCAGTTGAAGATAGTAAACAAAAAAATTAAGGAAATGATAATTTATGTTTTTAAACAAGATTAAAGTAATTGATTTAACGCATTTTATTGCAGGTCCATTTTGTGGACAATCGTTAGCTGATTATGGTGCCGATGTAATAAAAATAGAACCTATTTCAGGAGAATACTCTAGAAAAGCTCATCCTATGTATGGTGAGGATAGTCTTTACTTTTCTGCTTTTAATCGTGGCAAGAAATCATTGTCTTTGGATTTAAAATCTGAACAGGGAGAAAAGGTGCTTCATAAATTAATTAAAAGTGCTGATGTAGTATTAACAAATTATAGTCCTTCTACTCCTCAAAAACTAGGCTTTGATTATGAGACAATATCTAAGTTAAACCCAGAAATCATCATGACGCACATAACAGGTTTTGGCCAATATGGAGAATATAAAGAAAAAAGTGCTTTTGATGGTATCATTCAATCAATGAGTGGGATTATGAATTTAACAGGGTTACCCGAAAATCCACCAATGAAAACAGGGATATATATTGCTGATCATTTAGCTGGATTGCAAGGCGTTGTAGGAACTTTACTAGCATTATTAAATAGAGAAATCACAAAAAAGGGACAATTAGTAGACATAAGTATGTATGACAGTTTAGTATCATTTCTTTCATATCATTTATCAGATGTAGATATTTTAGAAAATAATCCTTCTAGAGCTGGAAATGATAGCACAAACGTATTTGCCACCACTTTTAAAACAAAAGATGATTATATTTATGTAGCCCCTTTAACAGATAAAATGTGGAGAGATTTTTGTTTTATTATAGGAAGACAAGAATGGTCAAGTTCGGATTCTGAGTTCCTAGAAGTTAGTAATAGATTAAAAAGATATCAATATCTTAAAAATGAAATAGAAAAGTGGACTACACTTAACTATACAAAAGATATTGAAAATATTTTCAAAAAATATAATATTGCATGTGCAAAAATTAATGATATCAGTGATCTTTTAAATGATACGCATTTAAAGCAAAGAGATATGTTGAAAAAAGTTAATTTATCGTCATTTAGTCATAAGGAGGTAGTTATGCCAGGAATACCAATTAAATTAAGTGATGATTTAAAAGAAGAAAAAGCATATGTTCCAGAGTTAGGAGAGCATACTGAAGAAGTGTTAAGTAGTATTGGTATGAATGAAGATGATATAAAACATTTATTGAATGAAAAAGTAGTAATAAGAAAGTAATATGTTAAAAAATTCACTAAAATAAAAGGAGATTTTATTTTGCGAAAAAAACATTTTGACTTGGAGTATATTGATAATGAAAAAATAGCATTAATATCTATGAATAGAGAACCTGTTAATGCATTTACCACCGATAGTTATGCTGCATTAAAAGATATAATAAAAACAATAAACGAAAATGATAACGTAAATGTTGCAATTTTGAATTCAAAATTAAGGTTATTTTCTGCAGGTGCTGACATAAAAGAGTTAGAATCAAATACAGCAAAAGAATCGGCTATTAGAAAAGATGCACTACGTCAAGCTATAAGTTATTTATACAATTGTAAAGTGCCATTAATTTCTGCAGTAAATGGGGCTGTCATAGGAGCAGGAGCTATATTAGCTACTTGTGCAGATATCATAATTGCTTCGGAAGATGCGTACTTTTCAATCCCGGAAATAAATATAGGAGTGGTGGGAGGAGGTAAAGGTTTAACAAAAATTTTACCGTCCCAAAAAGTCCGTACTTTAGCTTTAACAGGAGAGTCAATTACCGCGATGGAGGTAGAAAAATATGGGGGTGTAGAAAAAGTTGTTGAAGAAAATAAACTAGAAGAAGAAACTATAAAATTAGCTAAAAATCTTACCGAAAAAGGAGGGATGGCTTTAAGAAAATGGAAAGAATCATTGTTACTAACAGAAAGTGTAGGATTTTTAGAAGGTTTTTATATTGAACAATCGCTAAGCCAGGATTTAAATGCTTTTAAGTAATTAGTTAATATTCAAGGAGGAATAATAAAGTGAAAAAAAGGTTATATTTACTTTCAATTTTGTTATTGATGGTATTTGTCGCAGCTTGTTCTGATTCAGAATCGAATAATGAAAAAAATGATGATGGAGTAGAAGAAACAGAAGAGAGTGATTTTCCAGAAAAGTCAATTGAAATTGTAGTCCCTTATGAATCTGGAACAACGGATACATTAGCTAGATTAATAGCTGAATATGCTGAACCTCACCTTCCAAAAGATCAGCCAATTGTGATTGATAATAGACCTGGTGGAAATGCTGCGGTAGGAACAGAAAAAGTCTTTAACTCTGAACCTGATGGATATACATTGCTATTTTCAGGTTATTCAACGACCGTAATACGCCCACATGTAGATGATGAAATTAATTTTACCCATGATAGTTTCCAATCAATTGCCAATTTTACTAAGGTGCCACAGATTTTGGTTACTAAAAAGGATGGTAAATGGGATAGTGCAGAAGAACTTATAGAAGATGTAAAAAATGCAGACGAACCAATATTAATAGGTTCAACAGGTTTTGGAGGATTTCAACATGTAATGATTGAAAAGCTAAATGAAGAACTGGGAGGAAATTTAGAAATTGTTCAATTCTCAGGAAGTTCTGAAGTAGCCCAAGCTGTTTTAGGAGGTTCAGTTGATCTTTCGATTGCAGGTGTACCAAACTTATTAGGTAATGATGACTATCAGCCATTGGCTACAGTTAGTCCTGAAAGAAGTGAATTATTAGATGATATACCAACTCTTAAAGAATTAGATATTGATGTAGAAGGAGATTTAATGTTTGGTTTATGGGGACCGAAAGATATGGATGAATCAGTACTTAACATTTTAGAAGAGGCATTTGCTGAAGCAGCTCAAGATTCTGAAGTAATAGATGAATTAAATGATATGGGATATGAATCAAGTTATGAGAATGCAAAAGATTTTCAAAACACTATAGATAATGCTTATGAAGATTTTGGAAATATTATTGACGAATTAAATTTATTAGAAGAATAAATAAAATATATGAAGGCATGAATGTTTACTTTAAAAATAGTTTATTATAGTAATAATTTGTCAAATGTTTTAAGGTGAACATGGATTTAAGTCAATATTTTGGACACAAATAAGTTAAGTTTTTGTGTAAGTTGAATCTAATTTATATGAACCTGTCGTGGCTTGATATGGAGCCTCTACGGACATTAGTTTTATGCCAGGAAGCCAGCTATTTAAAAATCATACTGGCATGCCTTAAGAGGCTATCATGCCTGCCTCTCCACGTAAAGCCGTGCAACGTACTTTATGAGTAGGATTACATAGCGCAAAAACTAGCGTCTTCCATCTCTTGTGATATTTTATAGTTAATACTACCGTGAACTCTTTTACGGTTGTACCAACCTTCAATATATTGAAATAACGTTAATTTAGCGGATTGATAATCAATCTATTGAACATAATTGACTTCTTCCTTTTTTAATGTTGCATGGAAAGAGTCAATACATGCATTATCATAAGGGCTTCCTTTATAATTAAAGGATTGTCTCATTTTATATTTATCTATTACGTCTGCGAAATCATCGCTCGTGTATTGTGTGCCAAGATCGGAATGGAAAAAATCAAGCCTTCATTTGGTTGTTGAGTATGATAAGCATTGTCTAATGCTTGTGTAACTAATTCAGTTGTCATTTTGCGACCAAAAGAATGACCTACAATTTTTTTAGTATGTAAATCTATGACGGATGCTAAATAGCACCAACCGTGTCGTACCGTGTGAATGTACGTAATATCGCCAACCCACTTTTCATTCACTGTATTAGTGGTAAAGTCTCTTTCTAAAAGGTTCTCACGTTCAACAATTTTTTCTTTACTAGGCGTAGGGCGAAACCTCTTAACAATGACGGTTTTTATTCCAGCCTTTTTCATTAATCGTTGCACACGATTCACACTAACTTGGTAACCTTCTTTATTCAGGAAATAATGAATTTTAGAAGCACCATATCGTTTATCTCTGTCGTCATGGAGTTCAATAATTCTTTTGGTTAATCTTTGATTTTCTTGATCAAGATTAAATAATGTTTTATCAAGTGATTCATAGTATGTGCTCCCTGGAATGTCAAGGACATCACACATTGTTTGAATCGCATGATTTTCTTTTTCTTGATTAATAAAGTCGGTTATTTCAGTATCATTTACTTTTTTTGCGAATATGGCCATAGCTTTTTTAAGATCGCATTTTCCTCTTGTAACTTAAGCATTTGTTTATGTAATTCACTATAATCATCTGGAGTGATGGAAGATCCATCTTCTAACTCCATCGGAGTGAACTTCTTAATCCAGGCATAAATAGTTACTTCGGAAACGCCATATTCACTACTTAAATCTCTTACTGAATGACCTGAATTATATAAATCAACAACCATTTTACGAAAGTCGTCATTGTATCGTTTTCCATTATTTTTATGTTTCATTGGACACATCCTCCTGTAATTAATTGTAGTAATTTAACTAAGATGTGTCCATGAAACTATACTAGCATCATACTGTCAGCCCATTTTAGATTTGTATTAAATAGTCATTTAAGTAACAAAGATAAAACTAAAAGTTAATTATTCATTAATGTTTTTTTAGACTATTTTATTAATCAAACATGTTGAAAAATTTAGAGTTAACATTATTTATTAGTATTAAATATACTTATAGACATATTGTTTTAGAGTATTTGCAAATGAATGTACTATTAATGCAATAATGATAATGATAGAAGGTGTGTTTATGAATAGTAAAATTCCGAATATTTTGATCTTATTAGCGTTTTTAATAATAGGTGTTCTTTCTTTTAATGCAACAAAAACTTTTTCTAATCCTATGGGAAACAATACTATAGGAAGTGATTATTATCCTAAAGTACTAACCATTTTATTAATTTCGTTTTCAATAGTTGGTATTTTAAAAGAGTTCATTAAAAAAAGAGAAGTATTAAAAGTTAACAAAATTAAACCGATACTTATATCGTTATTATTAATAATAATATACTTTTTATCCTGGTATTATGTTGGTTATTTCTATATTATTACCTTTTTATTTTTAGTTATAAGTATAAATTATTATGATTTTCTAGTTGTTAAAAAAATTAATACTAAAATGGTTTTAATAAATGGAGGCATCTCCCTTGGTGCTATAATTGTTATTAATTTATTATTTGACAAAATTCTGGCTATTGTATTTTGAAAATATATTAAGGAGGGTGAATTTTGGAATTAATAGAAATATTTAATGCTTTTGCGATGATTGTTTTAGGATCTTTCATAGGAATGTTATTTGGATCCATTCCAGGATTGGGAGCAGCTTTAACGATAGTTTTACTATTGCCTATAACTTATTTTATGTCGCCTTTGGCTGCAATACTTTTATTATTATCAGCATATCAATCAGCAGAGTATGGTGGTTCTATATCGGCTCTTACTTTAGGTATTCCGGGAACGCCTGCAGCAGCTGCGACAGTTATTGATGGATTTGAATATGCTAAAAATACTTCACCAGGAAAAGCAATAAGTTTTTCTCTAATGGCTTCTTCTATCGGTGGTATTTCTGGTAGTTTACTACTTATATTTTTATCAAAGCCTCTAACAGTATTAGCTTTAAAAATGTCCGCTCCTGAATATTTTTTAGTAGGAACTTTAGGATTATTTGCTATAGCTACTTTAGCCTCTAAAGATATTATCAAGAGTGCTATATCAGCAATCTTAGGGTTATTAACTGCTACAATTGGAATGGATTTATTTACTGGAGCTCATCGATTTACTTTTGATAGGGTCGAGCTTTTAGAAGGAGTAAATATGATAGTTTTAATTGTTGGGGTTTTTGGTATTTCAGAGATATTTAATATTATAAATGATGGTTTTGCAAATAAACAAGTAACAACTAAAGAAATGTTAAAATCAAAAATTACCTTTAAAGAGTTTAAAGGTGTTAGTAAACATATTGGTTTAGGTTCAATTATAGGTAGTTTGGTTGGAGCATTTCCAGGTACAGGTGCAGGTACAGCTTCTTTTTTCTCTTATTCATTAGGTAAAAAAATATCTAAAAGTACTCCAGAATATGGAAAGGGTAACCCTGAAGGAATAGTAGCTCCTGAAGCTGCAAACAATGCTACAGTTGGAGGTTCCCTCCTTCCTCTCCTTACATTAGGAATTCCTGGTTCAGCTACAATAGCAATTATCATGGGTGCATTTGTTATTCACGGAATTCAACCAGGACCTAAGGTTTTTGAAACTAACACAGTATTAGTTAATGGTATTATTTGGGGTTTTTTAATTGCGGCAATTGTTATCTTTTTTATTGGAAAATTATTAACTCCTTTTTTTGCTCGTATTTTAATAGTACCTAATAAATTTTTAGTCCCACTTTTATTAGTAATATCTACTATGGGGGTATATGCAAATAACAAACTTTTTTTCGACATATGGGTTGCTTTAGGTTTGGGAATGCTCGCTATTTTATGTAAAAAATTGGACTATTCATTACCAGCTTTTGTTCTAGCTTTTATTTTGTCACCTATAATAGAAGAAAATTTTAGACGAGCTTTATCTATGTCGTCAGGAAATTATACAATATTTTTCTCAAGTATATTTTCTAAAGTATTAATTCTTTCTATTATTATATTAATATTTTTTGGTATTAAAAGTACGTTAAAAAATAGAAAGCAATATTAATGAAAGTCGTAAAAATGTCATCTATATTGCGTTAAGAGGAGGAACAAACAGAGATATGTTCGAAGGTATAAAAATCATTGACTTATCAAGGGTTTTATCAGGACCAAATTGTAGTCAAATGTTTGCGGAGTTAGGAGCAGAAGTAATTAAGATAGAAAAACCTCAAGTAGGTGATGAAACACGAGAATGGTATCCAGTAGTAGATAACTGGAGTGGATATTTTCTAGCTTTAAATAGAAGTAAAAAATCTTTAACATTAGATTTGAAAAGTGAAGAAGGATTAAAAATACTTTACAAATTAATAAAAGAAAGTGATATAGTTATAGAAAATTTTACCCCTGGAGTAGCAGAAAAATTAAAAGTAGGATATAAGCAATTAAAAAAAATAAATCCTTTACTTATATACTTAAGTCTATCTGCTTACGGACAAAAAAAAGATAATAACCTTAAAGGATATGATCCTATAATTCAGGCGGATACCGGAATCATGAACTTAACCGGTGAAGAATCTGGACCACCGGTTAAGTCCATGATTCCTATCGCCGATATTTCTGCTAGTTTATATGGTGCATTTTCTATTTCCTCCGCTCTCTATAGAAGAGAGAAAAAAGGAATAGGAGAGTATATTGATATAGCTCTTTACGATTCTGTCATATCTATGATGGGAATTATAGCGGCAATTCCTTTTATGAATAACAAAATTCCTACTCGATCTGGTGCAAGCCATCCACACCGAGTACCAAGTAATAATTTTAAAACATCTGATGGATCCTATATTCATGTTATTTGTAACAACCAACAATGGGAGCATTTGTGTGATGTTCTACAATTAGATAGGAAATTTAAACTTAAGCCTTATACGACGGATTTAGGAAGAAAGAATAAAAGAGAAGAAATTGATAGAGTATTACAATATAAAATTAAGAATTATGCTAGTGATGATATAATAAGTAAGTTGAAAAAAAAGGGAATCCCTTGCGCTAAAGTCAATAATTTAAAACAAGTTTTAAATAGTGAGAAAATAATAGATAGAGATTTAATTGTAAAATGGACACAAGGTGAAATCGGAGAAACACTTGGAATTAATTATCCTTATAAATTTAAAAACACTAAAACAAGTTTACGTTCTCCAGCTCCAACGTTAGGCGAACATACACATAATATATTGAAGGAATTAGGATATTCTAAAAAAAGTATTGAAGACCTTAAAAAATCCAATATTATCTAAAGTTTTCACCTTCAATGAATTAAATTATATAATCAAAAATATTTAAAATAATATAATAAGGAGCACATATTATGTCAGATATTTTATTTTCAGTAGAAAATCAAATAGGTACAATAACTTTAAATAGGCCCAGTTCTTTAAATGCCTTTAGTATGCAAATGATAACTAAATGGATAGATATTCTAGAGGAGGTCAGAGATTCAGAATCTATTAAAGTTTTAGTATTAACTGGTAATGGAAAAGCTTTTTGTGCAGGTGGAGATATAAAATCGATGCAATCTAATGAAGGATTTATTCACAAGAGTAAGGAGTTTGAGCATCTTGAGTTACAAAAAAGAGGTTTAGATAGAAAAAACAGTCTATGGAAGTATATACAAAGAATACCTTTGTTATTACAAGAAATTGATATACCGGTTATTGCTGCTGTTAATGGTTATGCAATTGGTGCAGGTTTAGATATGGCTTTAATGTGTGATATTAGATTTATTTCAAAAAATGCTAAGATAAGCGCTAGTTATATTAATTTAGGATTAGTTCCTGGAGATGGAGGTGCGTACTTTTTGCCAAGAATTGTAGGTATTGATAAAGCATTAGATATGTTATGGACTGGAAAAACGATTACTGCAACGGAAGCAAAAGATATTGGAATTGCTACATATGTGAGCAATACAGAGAATTTATTAAATGATGTATATTCTTATTGTAATCTGTTAATCAATAAACCTCAAACCTCTCTAAATATTATAAAAAGGTCGCTATACCAAGGTATGAATATGGACTTAAGAACATCTCTAGATATGATTTCTTCTCATATGGGATTGGTTACAGAGTTAAATGACTATATAGAACGAATTAAACAATTATAAAAATTAAATAATTTATTGATTATATATTGAAAGGGGATAATAGTGAATATATTAAATGAAGTAAATAATTTAAACCATTATATTATAAATTTACGCAGAATACTTCATGAGCATCCCGAAACTAGTTTAGAAGAATATAACACTAAAGAGATTATAAAACAAGAATTAAATAAAATGAATATAGACTATGAGGATATAGAACAGGGGGGAATTATTGGTTTTATTAAAGGAAAAGAAAAAGGTAAAAATTTAATATTAAGAGCTGATATTGATGCATTACCTATTAATGAATCACCCCAAAATTTATGTGATTATAAAAAAAGCAAATCAAAAATAGAAGGAAAGTCACATTTATGCGGTCATGATGGACATACAGCTATTTTGTTAGGAGCTGCAAAAATATTATCTAAATATAAGTATAAATTGAACGGAAATATTTTATTGGCATTTGAACAAGGAGAAGAAAAAGGGCAAGGTATATATAATTTATTAAAAAGGTTGTTAGAAATTGGTGCAGATGGCGTTTGGGGTCTACACTTAAAATCTGATATATACTCTAATAAAATATCTGTTGAACCTGGGCCTAGGATGGCTAGTGCATGTTCATTTGATGTATTAATTGAAGGAAAGAGCGGACATGCATCTCGTCCTGACTTGGCGATATCCCCTTTGGATTGTTTTTATGATTTTTATGGAAGTTTTTACGATATTAAAAATAGAAATATGAATCCTTTTGATCCAATCACTTTTTCAATCTCAAGTGTTCAATCAGGAGAAGCAGGTAATGTAATACCAGAAAATTTGAGATTTAAAGGGACTATTCGATATTTAAACTATAATCAAGGAGTTAGAGCAGAAAAAGAATTTAAAAGAGATTTAGAAATTACTACAAAAAAAAATCAATGTGATTATAAATATTTACGTACACCTATAGCAAAAGATACAACTATTTATAACCATCCAAAATGTTCGGATATTGCTTCAGAAGCTGTAAAGAAAGTTTTAGGGAGCAGCTATTTGAAAAAACATCCAATTTGGATGGCTTCAGACACATATTCTTATTTTCTCAAATTTTTCCCAGGAGTATATGCCTTTTTTGGTATTAAAAACGATGAAATAGGGTCAGGGGCTGAACACCATAATGCAAAGTTTGATATAGATGAATCGGTTTTAAGAAAGGGTACAGCAGTTACAGTACAATATGCATTAGACTTTTTAAATTATGATAAACCAATTGATTTTATAAAAGAAAAAGAGAGTTTATATTCTCTTTTTGTGAAAAATAAAGGTTATATACCAAATATTAAATCTTAAATTATTTATTCTATAAGTATTGTTATGCTAAGTACAGTGATTCTATAAATTTAAACTAAGGTGGTGTATATATGAAAAAAATAAAAAGAGGTATGGAAGCTCTTGACTTTACTTTTGTTACGCCATGGAAAGAACAACAAAAACTATCTGATTATTTGATAAATAAAAAATATACAATATTAATTTTTATGAGGTTTTGGGGTTGTAGAATATGTCAAATAGACATAGACCAAATTATCAAACATTATAATTATTTTTCTAATTATGATGCTCAAGTTTTAATCGTATTACAAACGGAACCTGATATTATTAAAAAATATAAAAAAGAAACAGAGTTGCCGTTAACCATAGTTTGTGATCCCGAACATACATTATATAAATTATATGATGTTGGAACATATAATTATGATGTTCGACCTAGTCCGGTTACAAAAAAATTAAACATTGCAATAAATAAAGGATATAAAAAACTTGAAAATAATCATAAGGAAATAGCAAAACAATTACCTGCTACATTTATCATTAATAAAGATAAATGTATTATATTCTCCCATTATGGAAATAATACAGGAGATATACCGGATATTAATAAGTTGTTAGAAATAATTAATTATAATAACAACTAAAAAAATATATGCTATTTCAATATAATTAATACTATTATTTTACTTTAATAAATTTACTATTCTTATATCTAAGTTATTTAAAAACTAGATGAATTAAATTTTGCAATGCATTGTAATTTCAAAATTCTGAGGAGATGAATAAAAATGAAAGTAACAATTGTTGGAGCCGGAGTTATGGGAACTGGAATAGCGTATGCTTTTGCTGTATCAGGATATAAAGTATATATAAATGATATAAATAAGGATAAGTTAAATGAAGCTAGCAATAATGTTAATGCTCTACTTAAAAAAAGCTATAATAAAGGATTTTTGACAAGTGATGTTTATAATAATGCTAAAAAAAATATAATTTATGATACTAATTTAGAAAGTGTAGTAAGAGATTCTTTACTAGTAATAGAAGCAATTTTAGAAAATATGGATCTTAAAATTGAGATTTTCAAAAAATTAGATGAAATTTGCTCTGCAAATACAATTTTAGCAACCAATACCTCAACAATGAGTCCTACAGAAATTGGTGCACAAACATCTCGTCCTGATAAGGTTATCGCTATGCACTTTTTTAATCCTGTACATAAAATGAAATTAATAGAAATTATTAAAGGATTAGAAACTTCTGAACAAACTGTTACAAAAATAAAAGAATATGCTAAAAATATAAACAAAGAAGTGGTCGAAGTTGAGGAATTTCCTGGTTTTGTTACTTCAAGAATGAATTGTTTAATTGGTAATGAGGCTATGAATATGTTGATGGAAGGTATTGCAAGCGCTGAGGATATAGATAAAGCTATGAAGTTAGGGTTAAATCATCCTATGGGACCGCTAGAATTAGTTGATTTAGTTGGTCTAGATTCACGATTAAGAAATATGGAGTATTTATACAATACGTTAGGAGAAAAATATCGTCCTTCCCCACTTTTAATTAAATATGTAAAAGCCGGAAGACTAGGGAGAAAGTCAGGAAACGGATTTTATAAATATAACTAGCTTTGTATTGTGTTTTTAAATATTAGTTATCGTATGGAAGGGGAATATATAATGAAGTTTAATTATAAGATGATTGAAACCAAAAAAGAAAATAATGTTTTTCGAATTACATTAAATAGGCCAGATACACACAATGCTTTAGAAAAACAAATGTTAGATGAACTAGAATTAGCTATTTTAGAAGCTGATCAAAATAATGAAATAAAAGCTATTACTATCCAAGGAGCAGGTGATAAAGCCTTTGCTTCAGGAGCAAATATTAATCAGTTACGTGATAAAAAACCTTTAGAAGCTCTTGTACCTGGAATGCAAGAATTATACAAAAAGATAGAAAACTGCTCAAAAGTAACAATTGCTGTAGTTAACGGATTTGCATTAGGTGGAGGATGTGAACTGGCCTTAGCTTCTGATATAAGAATCGTAACAAATACAGCAAAATTAGGATTTCCTGAATTAAATTTAGGGATTATCCCTTCTGCGGGAGGGACCCAACGATTATCTAGAATAATCGGAAAAGGAAGGGCTTTAGATATGATTTTAACAGGTAAAATAATAAACGGAGATGAATCTGAAAGAATAGGGCTCGCTTCATATGTAGTTAACGTAAATGAACTTGAAGACAAAATACAAGAAGTAATTAAAAAAACGCTTGAAAAAGGGCCAATTGCTACATACTTAGCTAAAAAAGCTATTCATAAAGGTTTTGACCTTGATCAAGATGCTGCTATGTGGATTGAAAAGCTTTCACAAACTGTGATATTTGGAACAGAAGATAAACAAGAAGGAACGACTGCCTTTTTAGAAAAGAGAAAAGCTGAATTTAAAAATAAATAACTTTATATCACTAGCGTTGCATTAATTATGTTTAAATATTAATAATGTTTAAAATAATCTGTATTTCGTTTCAGTCCATTAAAAAATCCTTTATAATGGTTGGGTAGGTAGTAAACTATCCAAACCCAAAATAAAGGACTAACATATATGGCTAAGCTTACACGAATTAATGCATTTACACAATGATTATCTCCGATAAACCAGAAATTATTTGATAATCTAGTTCAGAAATTTCAACTTGATTATTATACTAAAAAGTTGTTTATGAAACCTTTTGTTTCATTACTACTTTACGTTCAACTGCACGAAAACTAAAGCTTACAAGCGATTAGCGACGGGCTCTTCTCTGAAGAACTGCAAAAGTCGATTGAATTCCATTCAATAAGCACTTCACAATTAGGAAGAAGATTGAGTGGAATTCCAACGTTATTTTTTCAATCATTTTTTTCTGGATTTAGTTTCTCAAATTCATGAGAAAACACGTTTTAATATAAGACGTAAAATAACTATGCCACTGAAAATTATTGATTCAAGTACACTTCCTTTAAATTTAGGAAACCATCAGTGGGCTGAATTTCGTAAAACGAAATCAGGATTGAAACTTCATTTACGTTTAGTATTTATGGATAAGGATTGTCCTATCCAGACCAAGCAGTTATTACAAACGCTAAAGAACATGACCGTGGCCAATTAGAAGTATTGGTCGACGACCAAAGTTTCATGTATGTTTTTGAACGTGGTTACCTTGATTATGAACGTTTTGATCGCATGACAGACGAAGGTTAATTTTTCGTTTCTCGTCTGAGAAAAAATGCTGTTGTTCGCGTTGTTGCAACATTTTCATTGCCTGCTAATTCAACAGTTTTATCTGATGAAATAGTTGTTATTGGAACAACACAGAATCGTTCGGAAAATGTTTTTCGTAAAGTAAGAATCCTCGATTCAAAGGACAATGAACTTATATTGCTAACGAATCGATTCGATTTAAGTGCAGATGAAATAGCTGAAATTTACAAATCTAGATGGGCTATCGAATTTTGTTTAAGTGGATGAAACAACATCTGAGTATCAAGAAGTTTTACGGACATAGTGAACATGCAGTTCACAACCAAGTATTTATCGCAATGATTGTATATTGTTTGAACGTCCTCGCTCAAATACATACGAAAATTCACCGAAATTATTTACAAATAATTCGTTATCTAAAGGCTTCCCTTTGGAAGCCAGCATGTATTTGGGTTAGAAAAATAAAAGGAGTCCAATGATAGTCAGTACGTTGTCTGTTACCACTGTCTAAAGGTTATAGTAAAAAAATGGATATTTACTATCTTTAATTTGGTATTTTAATTTATTTCATTATAATAAAAGGTATTAGTCAGAATAATAAAACTATACTTATGTAACGCTTGTGACTTTATATCTGTAAAATAAAGGATGTGAATGTTAATGAATAATTCGTATATTGTTGATTCTTCGAGGACAGCGATTGGAAGAATGGGGGGAGCTTTAAAGGATGTTACAGTAGATAAATTAGCAGAAAGTGTTATTCGGGAACTTATTAGTAAAATCGATCCTCATATTAATATAGATGAAGTAATTATGGGACAAGCTAAACAAAGTGCTGATACATCCAATTTAGCTCGTGTTGCTGCATTACGAGCTAATTTACCTACCGAAGTTTGTGGTTATACAGTGCACCGTCAATGTGGATCTGGACTACAGGCTATTAATAATGCTGATATGCAAATTAAATTAGGGTTATCTGATGTAGTAATAGCAGGGGGGGCTGAAAGTATGAGTACTGCTCCTTACTATTTAAGGCATGCTCGTTTTGGATATCGAGCGGGGAATGGAAAAATACTAGACCCAAACACGGAAAGTCAACCCTGTTCTCAACCAAAGGAGAAGTATGGAAACTTAACAATGGGATTAACTGCAGAAAACTTAGCAGAAAAATATAATATTTCCCGTAAAGAACAAGATAAATACGCTCATCGTAGTCAACTATTAGCTGATAAAGCGATTAAATCTAATCATTTTAAACAAGAAATTGTTCCTTATAAAGTTAAAAATAAAAAATCAACAACTACGTTCAATATTGATGAACATCCTTTTCTAACGTCACTTGAGAAATTAGCTAATCTCCCTGTTGTTTTTAAAGAGAACGGTACTGTTACTCCCGGAAATTCAAGTGGAAGAAATGATGGAGCAGCGGCTGTTATTATGATGAATAAACAAAAACTAGATGAATATAGTTTAAAACCAAAAGCTAAAATAATAGCTCAAGCTACGAGTGGAGTATCTCCAGATATTATGGGTATTGGACCTGTTAAGTCTACATACAAAGCTTTAAAACAGGCAGGATTATCAATGGGCGATATTGATCTTATTGAATTAAACGAAGCTTTTGCAGCCCAAACTATAGCTGTTTTAAAAGAGACAAAAATGGACATAAATAAAGTTAATGTAAATGGAGGAGCAATTGCTTTAGGTCATCCCATTGGAGCAACAGGAGCGATTCTTATGACTAAATTGCTCCATGAAATGGAAAAAAGAGGGAGTAAATATGGATTGGTGACTCTTTGTATAGGAGGAGGTCAAGGCATTTCTACAATAATTGAATATTTACATTAATATAAAAATAGTAACTCGAAAATAGTTATGAAAAAAAGGGGGTTAGTGGACTTTACAGATACATTAATAGATTCTTTAGGTATAAAAGTTAAAACTTTCGAAAAGGAAATTGTTGAACTAACTATGCCTGTGGATAAAAAAACTAAACAACGTTTTGGCTTCCTTCATGGTGGTGCTAATGCAGCATTAGCTGAAAGTACAGCTAGTATCGGGAGCCTATTACATTGTGACTCAAATAAAGTGAGTGTTTTTGAAATGGAACTAAACGCTAATCACATAAAAAGTAAAAAAGAAGGATTAGTTACCGCAAAAGCCATACCCTTACATATAGGGAAAATGACAATGGTATGGGATATAAAAATTGTAGACGAAAAAACTTTTTAATATGTGTTTCCAGATGAGGCTGAGACAAAACTAGCTTCAAATAAATCAAAACGCTAATGTTTATCAAAAAAAGATAAACATTAGCGTTTTTGTGTGCGAGGCATGCACATATTCTATAAGGTTAAAGTCCTGAGCCATGAAGGCAGTAGTAACGGTTAGTTTAAGACAAGGGTGTCCACCGTGAGGTGGGACCTGAAGGAAGTTGGCGGCAAATCTCCGCCCTAAGGAATACAAACTTCATATAAGGCTAGGTGCATTTGAATGGGGTTGCAAAACAAACCAAAGTTCTTACTGCCAAAGGATGCACAGAGTAAATGAAGTAGGGAAATGGAGTGGAAGAATACGTGCTTACCCTCGGAGGTCTGATAAATATGTGCAGCACACTGCATAATCGAACATGTGAATGTTCGCTGAATTATCAGAAGTCAGCAGAAGCCATAGTACTAGCTGTATCTAGAGCAACTGGGAAGGGCTGAATCATATTAAGAAGAATCATCACTTTACGTACGCAAACTTGATGAAGCAGAAACATGTTATCCTTCCTATTTAGAAGAGACAGTGAATCCTGTCGGGGCTAGATAGAAGGGTGGAAAGAACTTGCGACACAAGAAGAAAGATGATTCACGTAGGAGTTAGATATCATGTTAGAATGCATTCTATCACGGGAAAATCTACTACTCGCAATAGAACGGGTAGAAAGGAATAAAGGAAGCCATGGCATCGACGAAATGACAGTAGAATCCCTACGGGAGTATTTTGTTGAGCACTGGCATGACTTAAAGGAACAAATCCTTTCAGTATGGAGTGATTTTAACGTAATTAAAGGAAATCATTTTAAACTTTGAAGGAATTTATATATTTGCATATTGTGGAAGTCTCTATTTAGTGCTATAATCAACTTATACAAACATACGTTCTCGTAAGGGGGTGTTTTATGTGAAGGCATTTCGTGATCCCGTTCATAATATTATTTATTTTGATAAAGATAGTGAGAAATTGTTACTAGATTTGATTGATACGGAAGAATTTCAAAGGTTAAGACATATTAACCAATTA
>Ga0079226_10001524_pt1 | contig 17792 bp, 22 predicted proteins | sample Poulit2014_FD_76345 | JGI IMG/M metagenome (GOLD analysis project Ga0079226, IMG submission 76345) | Agricultural soil microbial communities from Georgia to study Nitrogen management - Poultry litter 2014 | ecosystem: Environmental > Terrestrial > Soil > Agricultural land | place: USA: Georgia...
CGGAGTGGAAGTGTTCAGATTATATGACACGTACGGTTTTCCGAAAGAATTGACTGAAGAGTACGTTGCCGAACATGGATTTACCATCGATGAACAAGGGTTCGAACAGCAAATGGAGAAGCAGCGTGAGCGAGCCAGAAGCGCCCGGCATAAAGTTGATTCAATGCAGATTCAGGACAGTGTTCTGAGTGAAGTCGAGGCGGACAGCACTTTTGTCGGATATGATAAACTGGGAGTGGAAACAACAACCGATGTGATTGTTAAAGAAAAAGAAATCGTTGATACAGCGGCGGCAGGTGATGAGGCGTTCGTCTTCCTGAAAGAAACCCCATTCTATGCCGAAAGCGGTGGACAAATCGCTGATAATGGCTGGATATACACGGATAATGCATCTGCCTATGTTGAGGATGTACAAAAAGCACCCAAAGGTCAGCATGTTCACAGGGTTCGTGTCAAAGAGGGAGAAATCCGAACAGGAGAAATTGTGAAAGCGACCGTGGAAACAGCTTTTCGTTCTGGGATTATTAAAAATCATACTGTAACGCACTTGCTGCATCAGGCACTGAAGGATGTACTCGGCGATCATGTTAATCAGTCAGGATCTCTTGTAGCACCGGATCGGCTAAGGTTTGATTTCTCGCATTTCAGCTCGGTGAGTCAGGAACAGCTAAATCAAATTGAGCAAAAAGTAAATGAGAAGATATGGGCTTCGATTCCGGTTGTCATTGATCACAAGAAGCTTGAAGAAGCTAAAGAAATGGGTGCGATGGCTTTATTTGGTGAAAAATATGGCGACATCGTCAGGGTTGTACAAATCGGCGATTACAGTATTGAATTGTGCGGCGGCTGTCATGTCGGAAATACTGACGAAATCGGTTTATTCAAAATCATCTCTGAAACAGGGATTGGTGCCGGCACACGAAGAATTGAAGCTGTATCAAGTAAGCAGGCCTTTGATTATATGAATGAAAAGCTGGGCATACTGCAGGGAGCTGCCGATCTTTTAAAAGCGAATGACGACAATGTCATTGAGCGCCTTGAAGGTTTATATGACGAAATCAAATCTTTGCAAAAGGAAAATGAATCGCTGAACGCAAAATTGTCAAACCAGGAAGCTTCTTCCATCATTGAAAACAGTGAAGATGTTGATGGTGTCACAATACTTGCTCAGAGGGTCAGCGTGAAAGATATGAATCAACTCCGGAATATGGTAGACAATCTGAAACAAAAACTTGAATCAGGGGTGATCCTGCTGGCAGCGGAAAACGACCAGAAAGTCCAATTGGCTGCGGGTGTGACCAAAGAATTAACAACGAAAGGTCTTCACGCCGGCAATCTGATCAAGCAGGCTGCAGAAATTTGCGGCGGTGGCGGCGGCGGTCGTCCCGATATGGCTCAGGCAGGCGGAAAAAACCCAGATAAAATTAATGACGCTCTTGATAGTGCTAAACAATATGTCACAAAACATTTAAATGAGTAGAAAACCTGTATCCTATCTGGTAAAAAAGATATAATATAATCGATAAACATGTTAGAATAGAGAACAAAGGTAAAACATGTGGAATGAGGTGTCACTATGAGCTCTATTGATAAAACAATGAAATTCAACTTTTCGGAGGAGCCTTTTGATCAGGACATTAAAGAAATCTTGCTTACCGTACATGGTGCGCTTAAGGAAAAAGGCTACAATCCAATCAATCAAATAGTTGGCTATTTATTATCCGGTGACCCTGCATATATACCGAGATATAATGATGCACGGAATTTGATTCGTAAGGTAGAACGTGATGAGGTCATTGAGGAAGTTGTGAAGTTTTACCTTAAAGAGCAGCAAAAGGAAAGTTAAATGAAAATTATCGGACTGGATGTTGGCTCTAAGACGATTGGGGTTGCTGTTAGTGACCCCTTAGGTTTGACGGCTCAGGGTCTTACGACGATTAAATGGGATGAACAGAATATCACTTCCGCTGATGAGGAACTTAAAAAAATTATAGCAGAACAATCAATTGGGAAGGCTGTTATTGGACTGCCCAAACATATGAATGGAACGATTGGTGAGCGTGGTGAAGCATCCGAAAAATATGCGGAACACGTCGAGGCAATCCACAGGATATCGGCTGTGCTTTGGGATGAACGTTTATCAACCGCTGCAGCCGAACGTGTTTTACTCGAAGCCGATATGAGCAGGAAAAAAAGGAAAAAAGTGATTGATAAAATGGCAGCGGTTATGATTCTGCAAAGTTATCTGGATCGGAAACCGTAAAAAGGAGTGTACTAATGGCACTGGAAGAAAATGAACGTATTATCATACCTGATGAAAATGGAGAAGAACATCTTTTTGAAGTATTATTCACATTTGATGTCGACCAGACCGGGAACTCTTATTTAGCTGTCGTTCCTGCTGATCAAAAAGAAAATGAAGAAGTTGAAGTGTATGCTTTCCGGTATGAAGAACAGGAAAAAGATGAGGATGATCTTTCACTTTTTCCAATTGAATCTGACGAGGAATGGGAAATGGTCGAAGAAATGCTTCATACATTGATCGATGAAGAGAATGGCGAGTGAAGAAAGAATCGGTTGATATGAACTGATATCTTGATTGATATCAGTTTTTCTTTTGCAACATCAAAGATTTAAAAAAAGTAGTTATATGAAAATCTTAGGCACCCGCTGAAAGATAAAGTTAGACTTGAGTTTATCTAAATATTTCTCGATAGATTGTTTTTATTTTTTTTAGTAAAATATAACGGATGAAAGGGGGAGACTTATGTCCAAAAAGAAAATGTCAGGGAGTTACAGGGAAAATTTGCTGAAGCGCAATGACGATGCTAAAATGGTCCGGAAAATAGCGGCAATCATCATCATTTCGCTGCTGCTGATTTTCATTGTGGGCAGCATATCGGCATATTTTTATATTAAATCCGCATTGCAGCCTGTTGACCCTGACAGTGATAAGGATGTTGACATTGAAATTCCATTAGGTTCGTCGACATCTGATATAGCAGCAACCCTTGAAGAAAATAATATAATAAAAGACGGCACTGTCTTCCGTATTTATACGAAAATGAATAATGTGACTGAATTCCAGGCAGGTGAATACACTTTTTCCCCTTCCATGGAAATTGATGAAATAATCGATGCACTGCAAAAAGGGAAAGTCATGGAAGCGCCACTATATAAAATAACGATACCTGAAGGAAAATCAATGGACGAAATAGCAGAGATTTATGCTAATAAATTGCCATTCAGCAAAAAGGACTTTCTTAATAAAGTAAATGATAGGGGCTATATTGAGACATTAATCGATACATACCCTGATATTTTAACAAATGATATTTTAAGTCCAGAGATCAGAACACCACTGGAAGGGTATTTATTTGCTGCCACATATAAATTTTATAAAGAGAAACCGTCTGTCGAAGCGGTGGTAAACCGTATGCTTGAAAAAACAGTCAATGTTGTCACACCTTATCTGGATGAAATCTCCGCTCAGGATTTATCAGTTCATGAGGCTCTGACAATGGCATCCATTGTTGAAAATGAGGCGAGCTCTGATAAACAGCGGAAAAAGATTGCCGGGTTATTTTATAACAGGCTTGAAGAAGGAATAGCACTGCAGACAGATCCGACAGTGTTGTATGCCCTTGGGAAACATAAAGATAAAGTATCGCATGAGGATTTGGAAGTGGAATCACCATATAATACGTACCACGTAAATTCACTGCCTGTCGGACCGATTTCGAATTTTGCCGAATCGTCGCTGAAAGCAACCATCAACCCCGAGGAATCGGATTATTTATATTTCCTTCATGATGATGAAGGCAATATTCACTTTTCCAAAACGAATAAAGAGCATAATAAATTAAAAGAGAAGTATATCGACTAAAAAGTGGAAGTGCGGTGCAAACTTAATCCCGCATTTCCTGTTTTTTAATCAATCGCGATAAATGACTGTTAATTACAGATTAAGTTATGATATGAGTTCAATGAAACAGTGTAATATTAAGAGGGTGATTGAATGGATAAGACGTTAACGGACTATTTAATGCAAACATTGCCGGATGAAGACAACTGGGTTTCTGAACTTGAACAATCAGCCCATAATGAGGGTGTTCCCATCATGGATCCGGTGAGTATGCAGTTTGTCATGCAACTGATTCGGCTGACAAAGCCTAAACGAATTTTGGAAATTGGATCAGCCATCGGGTATTCGGCATTAAGAATGCTGCAGGCAAATCCGGAGGCTAAGATTGTAACCATTGAAAAAGACGAAGAGCGTTACAATCAGGCTAAACGGAATATAAGTGAGAGAGGTGAACAAGATCATATTCGCACCATTCATGGCGATGCGATTGATGAGCTGCAGGGTATGACTGAAGGTCCGTTCGATCTGATACTGATTGATGCTGCGAAAGGGCAGTACCGGCGGTTTTTTGAACTTTCTGCTCCACTTTTAGCAAACGATGGGGTTGTATTAACTGATAATGTTTTGTTTAAAGGGTATGTAGCAGACAGTGAAAAACAACACCCAAGATATGAGAAAATCGCCCAAAAAATCCGTGCATATAATGATTGGCTCATCAACCATCCGGGTTTCACAACGACTATCGTGCCTGTTGGCGACGGCATTGCAATCAGTAAAGACAAAGAAGGAAAGGGGCTTTCATCCCATGCCTGATAAACCAGTTGTTATTGGTGTTGCCGGCGGAACCGGAAGTGGCAAGACTTCTGTAACCCGTTCTATCTGCCAGCGCTTCCAGGATAAAACAATTCTTGTCATTGAACAGGATTATTACTATAAGGATCAAAGTCATTTACCATTCGAAGAACGGTTGAACACCAATTATGATCATCCACTGGCATTTGACAATGACCTGTTAATCAGCCAAATCCATGATCTGATTAACCATCAGCCTATTCAAAAGCCGGTTTATGACTATAAAATGCATACACGGTCAAATGAGGTGGTTACCGTAGAACCAAAAGAGGTAATCATTCTGGAGGGTATACTTATATTGGAGGATCAGCGCCTGGTGGATTTAATGGACATTAAGGTGTTTGTTGATACCGATGCCGATGTCCGTATTATTCGCAGGCTGTTAAGGGATATTAAGGAGCGGGGCAGAACATTGGACTCTGTTATTGACCAATATGAAAGCAATGTCCGGCCAATGCACCTTCAATTTGTTGAACCGACAAAGCGTTATGCAGACATCATTATTCCGGAAGGCGGTCAAAATCACGTAGCCATCGATATCATGGCTACAAAAATTGAAAAGATTTTGTCCAGAACCAGGTAAAATTCAAAGTGAAAAGTATTGAAAATTTAAATTGAATCTGCCATAGTAGTTGCTAGTAATAGTTTATATCAATACGGTTTATGCTGTACTGAAGATAAAAGGAGTGTAAATGTTCATGGTTACAGAAAAAAGTTATTACATGACTGAAGAGGGGAAAGATAAGCTGGAGGAGGAATTGCAGCATTTAAAAACGGAAAAAAGACAGGAAGTTGTGGAGCGTATTAAGATTGCACGCAGTTTTGGCGACCTGTCCGAGAATTCTGAGTATGATGCTGCAAAGGATGAACAAGCATTTGTCGAGTCACGCATATCACAGGTGGAGACAATGATCCGCAATGCTGTCATCATTGAAAATGATAATGAAAACCCGGATATCGTTTCACTGGGCAGATCTGTTACGTTTAAAGAATTGCCTGATGGGGATGAAGAGACATACACAATCGTCGGCAGTGCTGAGTCAGACCCGTTTGAAGGCAAAATATCAAATGACTCACCAATGGCTAAAAGCCTGATCGGTCAGGAAGCCGGTGCTGAAGTATCTGTAACAACACCTGCCGGGGATATCATGGTAAGAATTGAAAAGGTTGAATAATCACTTTAATATATTAAACACTTGTAAAATCACCATATTGAAGTAAAAGGATGCTATAGAAAATATATAGCTCCTTTTTTTATGGCATTATTAAAGGCCTGATTACGGGTCATAAATATTCACAAGAAGCGAAAAATAAGACATGACAGAGGCTTGACACGAGCCCGTAGAAACCAAACGTCCGGAAATTGAAATCAACCATGGAGACCAGCATAGTTTCATTTTAAAAAAATCGGCAAAATGACATATAGTAAGTTATAAAAAATATGATACCATAAAAGGTGACAGTGGAGGGGAGGGATTAACTCGTGTCGACCTCACGTGTTAATAAGTATGAAAAACGAAGAAAAAACACGAAACTTTTATCAATGTTAATTATTCTGGGGAGTATTTTAGCTATTGTGTTATTATGGCTGCTTATATTCGGCGGCAATGATGAAGCTGGTGAGTCAGAAAACAATCAGACAAATGAATCGTCATCACAGGAAGAACAGAATGAGTCAGCTGAAAATAATACTGATTCTGAAACAAATGGTTCTGATGATGAGTCCGGCTCCACCGATGATTCTGATACCGACGAAGAAAATAACGAAGAATCGGAGACCGAACAGGTTGAACCATCTGATGACAATGTAACAGAGGCCTATACGGGTGACTGGCAGCCTGTGGGTACAGAGCAGTCTGAACCGCATACGATAAATTATAATGAAGGATCTCAGGATAGAGAAGAAATGCGGAAAGCAGCAGCAGAAGCGACCGGACTCGATAAGAATAATTTAACCATGTGGTGGATTGAACGCAATGGCGACGGAAAAGTGATTAATACTGTTTCCGATCCTGATGAAACCGAAATATACCGTGTTTACAATCAGTGGGCGCCAAATGAAGGCTGGCAGCCGACAAAAGTAGAAGAATTGAAAGAAAACGATCAGAAATGGCGTTTTGAGTAAACGGAGAAGATTGTGGAGGAAATAACATGACTGTAGGAATTATTGGTGCAATGGATGAAGAAATTGCCTTGTTACAGGATAATATGACGGAAAAAGAAGAAACTGCAGCTGCCAATTGTTTATTTATCAGGGGCAAGCTGTTCGGACGCAATGCTATTTTGATGAAATCCGGAATCGGCAAAGTGAATGCTGCCATGGCGACGGCCATTTTGCATGAACGGTTCAATCCTTCCCTGGTCATCAATACAGGATCTGCCGGCGGATTTGCGGCTGAACTGAATGTCGGGGATATTGTCATTTCAACAGAGGTTGTGCACCATGATGTGGATGTCACTGCATTCGGTTATGCATATGGCCAAGTTCCAAAAATGCCTGCTATGTATACGGCTGATGCTGATTTAGCTGCACAGGCAGGGCAAGCTGTCAAACAGTTAGGCATCGATTACCAGGAAGGTATTATTGCAACAAGTGATTCATTTATGGAAGATACGGCGCAAGTAGAGGCTGTCAGAGAAAAGTTCCCTGCGATGATTGCAGCGGAAATGGAAGCTGCAGCTATCGCACAAGTCTGTTATCAGTATGAAACACCTTTTGTTGTGATTAGGGCTCTATCGGATATTGCCGGAAAACGATCATCCATCTCATTTGATGCATTCCTGGATACTGCAGCCAAAAATGCAGCAAATCTGATTATGAAAATGGTTCAAAAACTGCCATTCCATCCATGATTTACCTCCCGTTCAGAATCATACCATATGTTATGATTTCCATATGGAGAGGAGAGATCATATGAGACATCAGAAACAGAAAAAAGAGACAAAACTGGCGGACTACCGCCGATTTACTGTAACATTACTGATATTGGCCTCCTATCTATATATGGGAGCCGTTATTAATACGCATATCAACTATTCTGCTGATGGAAAAGCATTGACCTTATTGTCATTTGCCTCAGCTGCCATCGCAGGCTGGTTTAGCTTCCGAACACGCCGCTTAGGTGGAAAACTGCAGAAATAGATTGCGGGGGAGATAACCCCCGCAATCTATTTCTGACTATACTCTTTTCGATAATACTCATGAAAAACCTTCATCAGTGCCCGCTTTTCTATCCGTGATACATAACTTCGGGATATATCCAGCATACTGGCAATTTCCCGTTGTGTCATTTCTTTATAATTATTCAATCCGTAGCGATACAGAATCACTTCCCTTTCTCTGTTGTCAAGAATGGATAAGTAATCATTCATCTTTTCAATTTCCATATTTAATTGAATGTATTCGATGATATTTTGATTTTCAGCTTCCAGAATATCGATCAGGCTAATCTCGTTTCCTTCTTTATCCTGACCGATCGGATCATGCAGTGAAACATCCTTTTTCACTTTTTTTAATGCACGCAGGTGCATTAATATTTCATTTTCAATACATCTTGCCGCGTAGGTTGCCAATTTAGTTCCTTTATCGGAAGAATAGCTTTCGATACCTTTAATTAATCCGATGGTCCCAATCGAAATCAGATCTTCCATATCCTCTCCAGTGTTCTCAAATTTTTTGACGATGTGAGCAACCAGCCGTAAATTGTGTTCAATCAGCTTGTTTCGGGCGTCCTCATCACCTTCCTGCATTTTTCTGATGTATTTCATTTCATCTTCCGGTGACAAGGGCTGTGGAAAAGCGTGGTTTTTAACATAGGAGACAAAAAAAAGCGCTTCTTTAATTAGCAGGCCAAGAAAACTCAAAATGCCTGACAAATATAATACACCTCCCTGGATTATGGCTGGGTTATTGCCTATATATCATCTGTATGAAGGAGATGCCGGTTTTGTGTCTGTCCGAACAGAAAAGACCCCTGTATCTGACATTGGGAAGCTGTTATTTTGAGAATAAAAAAAAGCGACCCCCTCGGAGTCACTTCTGCTGCTGCTTCTGTTTTTGAATGGCTTTTTCATATTCATCCGTTCTGTTATTTGTTACTGGTTTGACGCCTGCTTTATGAGCTGCTCTGGAAATCATATGTGCCGCAACAGGGGAAGTCAATAGCGTAAACGCAATCGCCAGCAATAGCTTTCCACTGATGATGTCATGCTGTATGTAAAGAAATAAAAAAGCGCCGATCAACAAACCTGATATGCCCAGTGTCGCCCCTTTTGTAGTAGCATGAAGCCTTGTATAGACATCTGGAAAGCGGATAACCCCAATTGAGCTGGACAACAGGAAAAAGGAACCGGACAGAAGCAATAGGGCTATAATAATGTTTGCAATAATTTCAATCCAGTTTTCTATCAATGATAACACCCTTCTCCAGATATTTCGCAATGGCCAGTGTACCGATGAATAGAAGAATGCCAATCAGCAAAATGACATCATTTAATTTTGTCGACGGAAGTAGTACTGCCATCAATGCCGTTAACCCCATCATATTCATGCCCACTGAATCAAGGGCGACTGCACGGTCCGCATTAGTTGGTCCGTTAATGATCCGGTAGAGAAGCAGAATCAGCGAGACAGAAATCGCTACGAGGCAAATGATGGTCGAGATTTGAACAATTGCTTCAGTAGCGGACAAAAGATTATTCATCGTGTCACCTCCATGATGGCTTTTTCAAACGTGTTCTTAATGGATTTTATTTCATCATCAATGTCATCGATATGCATCGCGTGGATATACAAGTGGGTATTATCACGCGAAACTGCGACTGAAAGCGTACCCGGTGTCAACGAAATCAGGTTTGCAAGAAGTGTGATTTCCCAGTTGCTGGTCAATTCAGTTGGTAAAGCGAAAATACCTGGTTCAAATACAGGTTTGCGAGCGTAAGCAAGTTTGACGATATCGATGTTGGATAAGATTAGTTCTTTTATGAACAGGATAATCAATCCGGCGATTTTAAAAGCACGTTTCATGTAAAAAGTATCCGGTATAAAACGATTCAGAAGAAGCAGTAACAAGATACCCAACAAGTAGCCTGAGATAAAGCTGGATACGGTGTAGGTTTCACTGAGGAGCATCCACATGACCGCTATGATCAGATTAACAACAATTTGAAACGCCATTCTATATCATCCTTCCATCACAGCATTGATGTATTCTGCCGGATTAAGCAAATACTTGGAAATCGACTCAATTGACGGGTATATAAATTCAGCTCCTATGCCCAGAAATACGGATAAAGCTAATAACACGACAACCGGAACTGTCCTGCCTTTTATCGATTTTGGCTGGAATGATTCATCTTTTTCTCCCCAGAACCCTCTGATGAATATTTTCATTATCGAATAAAGAATCAATAGACTGGACAATAATGCAATGATTACGATGGCAATTTCTTCAGCTGCCAACGCTCCCCGCAGCAGCAGAACTTTTCCGATAAAGCCGCTGAAAGGGGGAATGCCTGCGAGTACAAATCCCGATACAAACAGCATCCATCCGAGAAACGGATAATAATGAATCAACCCGCTGAACTTGCGTAAATCGGAACTTCCCGCGGCATATGCAATCGTTCCTGCGAGCAGGAACAGACTTGCTTTTATCAGCATGTCATGAATCAAATAATAGATGGATCCGCTGACACCATCTTGGTTGAATACAGCAATTCCCATCAAAATAAAACCGATTGCCGGAATAATATTATAAGCGATGATTAATTTTATATTATTGGTGGACAAGGCACCCAACACACCAAAAATCATCGATAAACCAGAGATCCAAATAAATGCTTCATGTGTCAGCTCGATCTTATGTACAAAGATTAGAGAAAAGATCCTGATGATCGCATAGATTCCAACCTTTGTCAGTAATGCTCCAAACAGAGCTGAAATGACCGGGTTCGGTACAGCATATGACTTTGGCATCCAGTAATACAGGGGAAACAGCGCCGCTTTTACAGCAAATACAAAGAATAAAAGAATGCCGACAGTTGTCAGGATTCCCTGCTGATCTACTTCCTGTACGCGCTGTGCAATCTGCGCCATATTCACCGTACCGACCGCCCCGTATAAAAACCCGACGGCTGTTACGAACAGCATGGACGAGAAAAGGTTGATGAATACATACTTCATGGATTCACGAAGCTGCACTTTATCCCCGCCCAGCACAATCAGGCCATAAGAAGCCATCAGAAGCACTTCAAAGAAAACAAACATGTTAAAGATATCACCGGTCAAAAAGGCACCCGAAACCCCTGATATCAACATGAAAAAGAACGTGTAAAAGTAATACTTCTCTTTTCGGTCTGACAGGGAGTGCGGGGCGTAAAAAGCACAAGCTGCTGCAACAACGTTCGTTGTCAGAACCAGAAGGATAGACAGCTGATCGGCAACAATAATGATACCATATGGTGCGGCCCAGTCACCGGTTTCAAGTATGATGGATCCCTGATTAAACACAAGCCACGCTGCAAAACTCACAACAGCAAGATTTCCGATGATAAAGATTTTCGAAAGTATACGGACAAGTGTCAGCCATTTTGGAAAAAAAGCGAGAATGATTCCCGCTATTAATGGAATGATGATTGGTAAAACTGCCAGATTACTCATTTTCGTTACCCCTTAATTGCTCCATATTATCTGTGTTGTTTTCTTCAGCGGTACGGTATGCAAGAACCAACAATAAGCTGGTGATTCCAAAACTGATTACAATAGATGTTAATATCAGCGCCTGCGGTAAAGGATCTGCATAATCACTGACCCCTTCTGTCAGGATTGGCGGGTTGCCTCTTTTCAACTCTCCCATTGTCAAAAGGAATAAGTGTGCCCCATGGGAGAGCAGAACAGAGCCTATAACCAGCCTCAGAAACTGTTTTTGCAATAAATTATAAATGGCAGTAGCGAACAATACTCCTGCAAGGATTGAAATAATAAACTCCACTTATTTCCCTCCTTTATTTGTCTTTAATTTTATGAGGGTGTAAATGGCAAGAGCTGCTATACCCAGAACGGTTATTTCAAATAATGTATCAAGACCGCGCATGTCAACAAGAATAACGTTGACCACATTGTCTCCGCCGCCGAGTGAGTGTGACGTTTCAAGGAAATAATCGGAAATGGTTCCAAACCAGTCGCTGCTGTGTGCAGAGATTCCAATCATCGTCACCATCGCACCAAAACTAACAGATACGATAGCATTAATTGTCTTTTTACCTAATGGTTCACTTTGCTTTCTAAGTTCCGGCAAGTGATAGAAGCAGAGCAGGAACAGAGCTACCGAAACTGTCTCAACCACTAATTGCGTCAGGGCCAGATCCGGTGCCCGGTAAATGACAAACAGAAGTGCTACGCCATATCCGGCCACACCGACAATTAAAACGGCCGCCAGATTCTTTTTTGCATATATGGTACCAACAGCCGCGGCCGTAATCATCAATGCGACAGCCACTTCAATAACGGTGACAGGCGCCAGATTGCTGAAGTCAATCGTAAAGCCGCCGGTAGCCAGCATAAACCCGAAAGTGACGACCACAATAGTGCTTAAAATAATCGCTATATAGGTCCTTAATGAACCGGTCATATAAAACGTTGTGATCTTTCTTGAATAACTATCCAATTTTCCCATGATGGTATCGTAAACTTTATTGGCACTCAATTTGCCAGGGAGTACTTGATAAATTCCGTTCCATCTCGTTCTGGTTGCCGTCAGTACTGCACCGAGTCCTACAACAACGAGTGACATCCGGAACGCTGGTGCATCCCACCCATGCCAGAAGTAGATATCTTTTACAACTTGCTCCCCGTACACAGCTTCAGCCGCATGGGCAATAAATGTACCATTGACAACACTTGGGAACAGACCGATTAAAATGACCCCGAGCACGAGAATTCCTGGTGATACAAGCATGCCGGGCGGTGCTTCATGCGGTTTTTTCGAAAGCTTGTCAAGCTGAGTTTTTCCGCCGAATGTACCAAAAAGAAAATACAGTGAATAAACAAATGTAAAAATACTTCCCAATACAGCCAGGTATGGGATTATATCCACAAGAATACTTGCAGTCGCGCTCATCCCGTCCTGCAATTTAATTGTTGATTTAAAGAATAATTCTTTGCTGTAAAAACCGTTTAAGAACGGCAAAGGAATTCCGGCCATGGAAAATGTGCCGAAAAGCGCAAATGTTGCCGTAATCGGCATAAATGTCAGCAGCCCGCCCAGCTTGCGGATATCACGGGTGCCTGTTTCATGGTCGACAGTTCCGGCCACCATAAATAGGCTGCCTTTAAAGGTGGCATGGTTCAGAATATGAAAAACAGCTGCGAAGATGGCCGCTTTTGTTCCGAAACCGAGCATTGCCATAATCATACCGAGCTGACTGATGGTAGAATACGCTAAAATAGCTTTCAAGTCTGTCTGGTGCACCGCCATATAGGATCCCCAGCAAAGTGTGACAATTCCTGCGATGCTGACAATGATAAAAAACCATTCGAAATTCCCGAACACCGGGGAAAACCGTGCCACTAGATACAACCCTGCTTTTACCATCGTTGCCGAATGGAGGTAGGCGCTGACCGGGGTCGGTGCTTCCATGGCATCCGGCAGCCAGATATGAAACGGGAATTGGGCTGATTTTGAAAATGCCCCCAATAGAAGAAAGCCCAGAGCGAGCGGCATATATGGGCTCGCAAGAATAGCATCCGTTTTCGCTATCATTGCCTGAATGCTTGTTGTCCCTGTAATAACTGATAACAGGGCAAAACCGCCAAACATGCTCAGTCCGCCGAAAATGGTTATCATCATTGATTTCAATGCACCATATCTCGAACGTTCATTAAAATGCCAATAGCCAATCAGCAAAAATGATGAAATGGACGTGAGTTCCCAGAATGTATAAAGAACAAATACGTTATCCGACAATACAATTCCGAGCATTGCTGACATGAACATCATCAAATAGACATAAAAATGCCCGAGTGGTTCGCTCCGGTCAAGATAGTAGATGGAATATAAAACCACCAGGGCCCCGATCCCGCTGATTAATAAAGCAAACAGAAGGCTAAGCCCGTCAAGATGAAAGTCGAAATTTATGTCAAGTGATGGAATCCAGTTATATGTATGTCGTACTGGCTCGAACCCTGAACCAGCGAATCGGATAAAATAAATGAAAATAATCAAGGGAATAAGCAGTACAAAAATTCCTGTATGTACTTTATGTTTGAATTTACTAATAAATGGAATAAAACAAGCAAGCAGTAGTGGAATTAATACTGTGAAAATCATCTGAAATGTTGTCCTCCTCTTAATGGATATGACTGCTTTTGACAGCTTGAGGAATATGGTTAAACGAATGGTCATATGACTTTATATGTAATGTTACCAACGTTAGCTTATCATAATCATGATTGCAGTGGAAATGAAAAACCCCTGGCTATTTTAAATAGTCAGGGGACTTACAGGCGATACTCAATTATATAGTTTTACTTTATGCATTAGATCTCGTTTGCAAATTTCTTTTTCAATTAAATGTATAAAGTCGGGGCTTAAGTTCAATTCATTCGCTTTAAAATATGATTCCAGCAACAGCTCATCAGATAAATACTCCATGAATACAGCCCTCCTAAACTTAAAACAACCAATTGTATATCAAGTGATAGTTAATAAGTTATCATGAAATAATAAGCATAACAAGATTGATATTATCTACAAGTGCTTGTAGATAACTTGTGAACAAATAATGAAATAAGGCGAAAATTGTTGATGTTGCGGTGTGGATTTTGTGTATAAAGTTATCCACAGCGCGAAAAATGAAAGAAATTGTCGAACGTTTCTTGGCATATTTTCCTGTATTTCTTTGCGTTATTTATTTTCGATGATGGAAAGGTGGTATAGGGTTGAGTTATAATAAGTATCTGTTATACGATTGTTTTAATCATAGTGATGTGTATTACATAGGAAAAAACCCGACAATAGCTAAATAAGTTTAAGAGGTGTAACGGTTGCTGAATCTCTTTTTGCCAAATGAACATGTCAAAAGCATTTTTGATATCAGTCCTGAAGCATTAAAAGAAAAAGGAATTAAAGGAATTATTACGGATTTGGATAACACACTAGTTGCATGGGACGTTGCAAATGCAACGCCGGAAATTACCAAATGGTTCCAACAGATGAAGGATCATAATATAAAAGTAACGATTATTTCAAATAATAAGTGGGAACGGGTGAAAATCTTCTCTGAGCCGCTTGACACCCCGTTCCTGTTCAGTGCCCGAAAGCCCTTGAGCCAGGCATTTAAAAAAGCGGCAAAGGAAATGAAATTACAAAAGAACGAAATTGTCGTCATTGGAGATCAAGTTCTGACGGATGTGCTTGGCGGCAATATGGCAGGTTTTTATACGATACTGGTTGTGCCGATCGTTCAAACTGACGGAAAGGTCACACGGATTAACCGGAAAATTGAACGGCGGATCTTAAGTTATATGCGAAAAAAGGGCAAGATAAGCTGGGAGGAATAAGAATGGAAGAGATAAAATGCCAGGGCTGCGGCGCCTTCATCCAAACATCCAACCCTGATGAAGCCGGCTACACACCCGAATCCGCACTGGATCGGGACATCATCCTTTGCAAACGGTGCTTTCGTTTAAAACACTATAATGATATACAGGATGTTTCCATGACTGATGATGACTTTCTGGCGATGGTCAGTCAAATCCGGGACAAAAAAGGTCTAGTGGTCCATTTGGTTGATATTTTCAATGTTGACGGAACGATAATTGAAGGTCTTTCACGCATTGTCGGGGATAAGCCCGTTATTCTGGCAGCAAATAAAATGGATTTGCTGCCAAAGTCGACAAACCGCAATAAGCTGATTAAATGGCTGCGGACAATGGCGAATAAGGCAGGGATTTCGGTGGAAGGTGTTTATCTGATTTCTTCGGCAAAAGGCCATGGCCTGCCTGATTTGTCAGAAGCAATCGAAATGAAACGAAATCATCAGAATGTTTACATCGTCGGAACTGCCAATGTCGGCAAATCCACCTTCATAAATAAATTGATCCAAAAAACTACCGGGACAACAGACGTGATTACGACGTCGTACTTTCCCGGGACAACTTTGGGTTTTATTGAAATACCCCTGGATGAAGATACATCATTAATAGACACGCCGGGAATCGTTAACCGGCATCAAGTAGCACATTATATATCTGACAATGATCTGAAAATCATTACACCAAAAAAAGAGGTTAAGCCGAGGGTTTACCAGCTGAACAATCAGCAGACGCTTTACTTTGGCGGTCTTGCCCGCCTTGATTTCATTAAAGGCGAAAGGCAGTCATTTATATGTTATTTTTCAAATCAATTATCCATTCACCGGACCAAATTGAAAAATGCCGATAATTTGCTGAACGAACACAGCGGCGGACTCTTGTCACCTCCAGACCTTGAAACACTTAAAATGATACCTGAACTGACTGCCCATACGCATCGAATTGAGCAGGAAAAAACAGATATTGTTTTTCCCGGATTAGGCTGGGTGACGGTTCCAAAGGGAGATATAACGGTCTCAGTGCACAGTCCTGAAAATGTCAGGATATCGTTAAGAAGGTCTTTTATATAGGAGGGGTTCTATGAAATATGAATTGGGACTTATTGGCTATCCCATTAAACAATCGCTGTCCCCATGGATTCATCAGCAATTTCTTATAAAGGCCGGGTTGGAAGGTAATTATTCTATGCAGGAGATAAATCCGGATGAATCGTTCGGGGAAGAAATCGAAGAGATAAAAAGCAGCCGGTTCGATGGGTTTAACGTGACAGTTCCATATAAAAAACGAATAATCAATCACCTTGATCAAATGGATGAAGATGCTCAAACAATCGGAGCTGTTAACACAGTCGTGCACAGAGATGGGGAATGGACCGGACATAATACAGATTGGATCGGCTATATCACCAGTTTGAAGCGTCATTACCCGTCTATTTTTCAAAATAAGATGAGCAGTATATTACTCGTAGGTGCTGGCGGTGCTGCGCGCGGTATTTATTATGGTTTGCTGAAAGAAGGTTTTATCCGGATAGATATCGCCAACCGGACACAATCAAGTGCCGAAGCCATAGCCGAATTGGGCGATACAACTACCCAAACGTCGATCATGGCGCTGGAAAGCGCGGAAAAACGTCTTGGAACCTATGATTTAATTATCCAGACAACGAACATCGGGATGAAACCCAATGTCAGCGATACGATTATTTCGCTGGATCAGCTGCATGAAAACAGTATTGTCAGTGATATTGTTTATCAGCCGATTAAAACCGAATTTTTACATCAAGCAAGTCAACAAGGTGCGTCCATTCATTATGGCCATACAATGCTGTTATATCAGGCACAATATGCTTTTGAACTTTGGACATCAAAAAAAATACCGGCTGATGATATGGAAGAGCTGTTAAAACATAAACTGGAAGGAAGGTAAAAAATGTTAACTGGTAAACAAAAACGTCATTTGCGATCTGAAGCACATCATTTAAAGCCGATTTTTCAGGTCGGTAAAACAGGGGTCAATGATAATATGACCGAACAAATAGGAGAAGCACTGGAAAAACGTGAACTGCTGAAAGTTAGTATTTTGCAGAACAGCCCTGAAGATAAAAATACCGCTGCGGAAAAACTGGCTGTCGCTACCGGAGCAGAAATCGTCCAGATTATTGGCAAAAATATCATCCTTTATAAAGAGTCGAAAGAAAACAAACAGATTGAGCTTCCATAAATCGTCATTCAATGGGGGCTTTTCCCCACTCAATGTCAGTTTAACAGAATCGGGCATTATGAGCAGTTCGACCGGTTATTTGGGGGAGATTGCTGCTCGTTGCAAGCGGGATAAAGGAGTAATTGATGCATGAAACGAATTGGAATATTAGGCGGAACGTTTGATCCGCCACATATGGGACATTTAATAGTGGCTGAGGAAGTGTGCGAGGTTCTGGACCTTGATGGAATATGGTTCATCCCCTCTTACAAACCGCCGCACAAA
>Ga0079226_10001525_pt1 | contig 17787 bp, 12 predicted proteins | sample Poulit2014_FD_76345 | JGI IMG/M metagenome (GOLD analysis project Ga0079226, IMG submission 76345) | Agricultural soil microbial communities from Georgia to study Nitrogen management - Poultry litter 2014 | ecosystem: Environmental > Terrestrial > Soil > Agricultural land | place: USA: Georgia...
GGTGCTGAAGAAAACATTGAAGTTGCTGAAGAAGATATTGAAGCGGAAATGAACAAAATGGCTGAGCAATTTGGTATGGAAGTTGATCAAATTAAAGCTGCTTTAGGCGGATCAGCTATGCTAGAAAACGATTTACGTTTCCAAAAAACTGTTGAATTTTTAGTTGAAAACGCAAAAATCAGCGAATAATTCACATAATCACTGTTAATGCTCAAATCGTTAGGATTTGTTTGCAAGTGAGTTGATTGAAGGATTTTAATAACTGTTATAATTGAGAAATTATAACATAAAAGGTTGGGACACGTTTTAAAAATCAAGACGATCATGATGTTGTTCATACTTGATTATATAAGGATGTTCCCAACCTTTTTGCATGAAAAGCTTAAATAAGCTATTTAGTTGATAATTATAAGATTATCTTGTAATATTGTTTTTTGAAAAGGGGTGAGCATAAATGTTCAAATTTGATGATGAAAAGGAAAATTTGAAGTGTTCCTTCTGTGGAAAATCACAAGAACAAGTGCGAAAACTTGTAACGGGTCAAGGTGTCTATATTTGTGATGAATGTGTTGAACTTTGTGCGGAAATTGTAAATGAAGAAATTCAACTAGAATCGAACTTTGAATTAGAAGAGGTGCCTACACCAAAGGAAATTCAAGCGATTTTAGATGATTATATAATTGGACAGAATAAAGCGAAAAGATCACTTGCTGTAGCAGTATATAACCATTACAAGCGTATTAAGTCTGGTAACGTCATTGATGACGTTGAGCTTGCGAAGTCAAACATCGTATTAATTGGTCCAACGGGTAGCGGTAAAACATTATTTGCTCAAACATTGGCACGAATTTTAGATGTGCCGTTTGCAATAGCGGATGCAACATCATTAACAGAAGCTGGTTATGTAGGAGAGGATGTAGAAAATATTTTACTAAAACTTCTCCAAGCTGCTGAATTTGATGTTGAAAAAGCTGAGCGCGGTATTATTTATATCGATGAAATTGATAAAGTTGCGCGTAAATCAGAAAATGCATCCATCACACGTGATGTTTCAGGTGAAGGTGTACAACAAGCTTTACTGAAAATTTTAGAAGGTACGGTTGCGAGCGTTCCACCGCAAGGAGGGCGTAAACATCCACATCAAGAATTCCTTCAGCTTGACACAACGAATATTTTATTCATCGTTGGCGGTGCATTCGACGGAATCGAAGAGATTATTAAGCGTCGCGTTGGTCAAAAAACGATTGGATTCGGTACAGAAAATGAAAATGTAGAAGAAGAACACATTTTAGCAAAATTAATTCCGGAAGATTTACAAAGTTTCGGTTTAATTCCAGAGTTTATCGGTCGTTTACCGGTCATTGCGAACTTAGAACCACTTGATGAAACTGCATTATATCGTATTTTAACAGAACCGAAAAATGCAATTGTGAAGCAATATCAAAAAATGCTTGAACTAGATGATGTTGAACTTCAGTTTGAAGACGATGCTTTATTAGCAATTGCAAATGAAGCAATTGATCGCAAAACAGGAGCACGTGGATTACGTTCCATTATTGAAAACATCATGCTTGATATTATGTATGAACTTCCATCTTTAGAGGAAGTAAGTAAATGTGTCATTACGAAAGAATCTGTTCTTCATAAAGTACAACCATTGTTGTTAAGAGAAGATGGTTCTGAATTCAAAGCATTAGAGGATCAAGATACTGCTTAATGTTTTCATAAAAAAGCTGACACCAATTGTGCTGTCTTATTGCGCATAATGGGGTCAGCTTTTTATTATTGATGTAAAAATGTTTGTTGAAAGCATTTATTGACTGAATCAGTGTATAATAAACATACTTCATGCATGTATGAGTAGAATATGAAAAAATGAGTTTATTTTTGGAGGTGTTTTCTTGTGGAAAATCAAATGTTAAAAAATATTCCTCTTTTACCATTACGCGGGGTATTAATTTATCCAAAAATGATTTTACATATTGACGTATCGAGGAAACGTTCGATTGCTGCAATTGAAAAAGCATATGCGCAAGATACATATATTTTATTAGCACTACAAAAAGATTATGAAGTCGAAAATCCAGAAGTTGAGGACTTGTATTCTATTGGGACGGTTGCAAAGGTCAATCATATTAAGAAGCTTGAAAATGGGACGTATCGTGTGCTAATTGAAGGGTTTTATCGAGCAGAATGGTTCAATGAATATGAGAAAGAACAATTCACAACCGTTGATACATATGTTTATGAGGATCCAGAATTGGCATCAAATGAAGTTGAAGCGTTAATGCGTTTATTAATTCATCAATTTGAAAAATATGCCAAATCCTCACGTAAAATCTCAAAGGATACATATATGTCAATTGCGCAAATTAAAGAGCCAGGTCGTTTGGCAGATATGATTGCTTCCAATTTACCAATTAAAACGATTGGTAAGCAAAAAATCTTGGAGTTATTGGACATCGAAGACCGTTTAGAGTGGCTGTTAAATAGTTTGCATAATGAACAAGAAATTTTAGAAATGGAACAAAAGATTCATGAGCGTGTTCGTAAAGCAATGGAACAAACGCAAAAAGAATTTTATCTAAGAGAGCAAATGAAGGCGATTCAAACAGAACTGGGCGACAAAGATGGCAAAGGCTTAGAAATTGATATGTTGAAAGAGAAAATTTCTAATGCCAAAATGCCAAAACATGCTGCTGATGTGGCTTACCGTGAGTTGAATCGATATGAAAAAATTCCAGCAGCAGCGCCGGAAAGTGGAATTATTCGAAACTATATTGATTGGTTAATTTCTTTGCCTTGGTCGAAAGCATCGAAAGATATCATTGATTTGAAACGTGCGGAAACGGTTTTAAATCGTGATCACGATGGACTTGAAACAGTTAAAGAACGTATTTTAGAATATTTAGCGGTTCGCCAGTTAACGAATTCATTAAGGGGACCAATATTATGTTTAGCGGGACCTCCAGGAGTGGGGAAAACATCTCTAGCGCGTTCAATTGCTGAATCGTTAAATCGCAAATTTGTTCGAATCTCGCTAGGGGGCGTGCGTGATGAATCTGAAATACGAGGACATCGCCGTACTTATGTTGGCGCAATGCCCGGACGAATTATTCAAGGTATGAAAAAAGCGGGTACGAAAAATCCAGTATTTTTATTAGACGAGATTGATAAAATGTCGAATGATTTTCGCGGAGACCCTGCTTCTGCTATGTTGGAAGTGCTAGACCCAGAACAAAATGCAAATTTTAGTGATCACTATATTGAAGAAACTTTTGACTTGTCCGAAGTGATGTTTATCGCAACGGCAAATGATCTAAGTGCAATTCCAGGTCCATTAAGAGATCGTATGGAAATTATTTCATTATCAAGCTATACAGAATCTGAAAAAATGCTGATTGCCAAAAATCATTTAATCCCCAAACAAATGAAAGAACATGGGCTAAATGGTGCGCAACTTCGTTTCAACGATGATGCGATTGCCGATCTTGTTCGTTATTACACACGTGAAGCAGGCGTGCGCAGTTTAGAGCGCACCATTTCATCTGTTTGTCGACGTGCTGCAAAACAGATTGTCATGGGTGAGAAAAAGCGAGTTGTTGTGACCAAAAAAACATTAGAAACAATTCTTGGGAAGAAAAAATTCCGACATGGTTTAGCAGAATCTGTGAATCAAGTAGGTGTAGCAACAGGACTCGCATATACACAAGTCGGTGGGGATACCCTACAAATTGAGGTTTCATTATCTCGTGGAAAAGGAACACTCCAATTAACGGGAAAATTAGGCGATGTGATGAAAGAGTCTGCACAAACAGCGCTATCTTATGTACGTTCCAAAACAGAAACTTTAGGGATAGATCCAAATTTCCATGAATCACATGATATTCATATTCACGTTCCAGAAGGTGCTACGCCAAAAGATGGTCCTTCAGCTGGCATTACGATTGTTACAGCTCTAGTTTCGGCTTTAACGAACCGAAAAATTGAGCGTACAGTAGGCATGACGGGTGAAGTTACATTACGAGGAAGAGTATTGCCAATCGGAGGCGTTAAAGAAAAATGTTTAAGTGCGCACCGTGCGGGCTTAAAAACCATTATTTTACCCTTTGAAAATGAACGTGATATCGAAGACATTCCTGAGAACGTTCGTGAAGCGTTACAATTTCATCTCGTCTCAGACGTAGCAGAAGTCTTACAAATTGCATTGGAGGAAAAGTAATATGAAAGTCCATAATGTTGAAATGATTATGAGTGCGGTAAAACCTGAACAGTATCCTGAAGAAGGATATCCTGAATTTGCACTCGCTGGACGTTCAAATGTCGGTAAATCATCGTTTATCAATCGTATGATTAGCCGTAAAAGTTTAGCGCGTACATCATCCAAACCAGGTAAAACGCAAACACTAAACTTTTATAAAATCGAAGAACAATTATTTTTCGTTGACGTACCAGGATATGGCTACGCCAAAGTGTCTAAAAAAGAACGAGAAGCTTGGGGAAAAATGATTGAACAATATTTAACACAACGTGAGCAATTGAAGGCTGTACTTCTTATTGTTGATGTAAGACATTCGCCAACGGAAGATGATTGTTTAATGTATGATTTTTTAGTCCATTACAATATTCCGGCGATTGTCATTGCAACAAAAGCTGATAAAATATCAAAGGGTAAATTAGCGAAACATGTTAAAATTGTAAAAGAACAATTAGATATGCGTTCTTCAGACCCTCTTATTCCTTTCTCATCAGAAAGTGGGATGGGAATGGAGCAAGCTTGGAAAGAAATTGAGTCCTATATGTAAGAAATACGAGTATTTAAAACGCTTCTATCATTCGGTAGAGGCGTTTTATATTAAAAACAATTGTACAAATGTGAATAAATTAAGAACTTTTTGGGGAAACTTGTATATATTTTAGATTTGAATAGCTTATAATCGTCGTCAATAAAGCGTTTATACGATGGTCTTTAAATATTCAATTTAATCGTTCATATCATTTTCACATTTTCCATTAAATTATACCATACGGTATGGTATAATTTCGGTAGTGAAATTTTGAAAGAGGTGCCATTGTCAAATGGAGCTAATGATAGTAGGTGTGAATTATCGCACAGCACCTGTAGATATAAGAGAACAATTAGCTTTTGCAGAAGAAGATTTACAAAGAGCGATGCAAACGCTAAATAAACATGAATCCATCACTGAAAATATCGTTCTATCAACATGTAATCGTACAGAAATATATGTCGTTGCGAATTGTTTTGAAAGCGGTGAACGAGCAGTAACAGCGTTTCTATCTGCGTGGTTTTCGTTGCCGTTAGAAACTTTTGAGCGTTATTTATTTATCAAATCAAATGATGCAATGGTACGACATTTATTGACCGTTACATCGGGGATCGATTCGATGGTTTTAGGGGAGACGCAAATATTGGGGCAAATTCGTCAAAACTTTTTACATGCACAATCAATTGGAACGACGAGTAAAATTTTTAATCGTTTATTTAAAGAGGCGATTACATTTGCAAAAAAAGTGCATCGTACGACCAATATTGCTTCCAATGCAGTGTCTATTGCGTATGCAGCCGTTCAGTTAATGAACCAAACTGTTCATCAATTACAGGAGAAGGAAATCGTTATGTTAGGTGCGGGTGAAATGGGCGAACTTGCTTTAAAAAATTTACGGGCATTAGGAGCAAAGCGCATTACAGTGATCAATCGAACACACGAAACAGCCGAAAATCTTGCTCGACAGTATGGTGTTATCGCGAAACCCCTCGAAACATTAAAGAATACACTTGTAAAAGCAGATGTATTAGTGAGTTCTACCGCATCTACGGAAGTAATGATTGATGTAAACATGATGAAGGAAGTAATGATGCTTCGTCAGCAACAGCCAATTCACTTATTTGATATTGCTGTACCACGTGATATTGATGAGAATATCCGTCAACTTCAACATGTGTCTGTGTATGATATTGACCATTTACAACATATCGTCGATGCAAATTTAGCTGAGCGAGAAAAAGCTGCTGTTGAAATTCGAGACATGATTGATGTTGAAGTGTTACATTTTACAAAATGGCTCAAAACAAAGCATGTATTTCCAACAATTGAAGCGGTAACGAATAAAGGAAAAGCGATACAGCAAAAGACTCTCCAAAGTATGTACAATAAAATGCCGAATTTGACAGAACGTGAAAAAGAGATTCTCGACAAACATACACAATCGATAGTCAACCAAATATTAAAAGATGCGATTCATACAATGAAAGATGTTGTACAAACAGATCCACCAGAAGCATCTTTACGACTTATTCAGCAATTATTTGGCGTGGAACAAGATGTCGCAGCAGAAGAAGCAACTGATCAATTTATAGAGCTAACTTCCGAAACACTGGGAGAAGAACAGAAAGAATCGCCCTTCGAAATATGTAAATAATGCTTATGAACTGTTTTGAACCGATTAAAACAGAAGCTTATGATGTAAAGTAAAGTTACAAAAAGAAAGGTTTGACATGAAATTGAGAAAAATTGTTGTAGGTTCACGAAGAAGTAATTTAGCAATGACACAAACAAAATGGTTTATTGAACAAATGAAAGCAGCAGGAGCGCCTTTTGAGTTTGAGATTAAAGAAATTGTCACAAAAGGAGACAAAATTTTAGATGTAATGCTCTCTAAAGTTGGCGGAAAAGGGTTATTCGTTAAAGAAATCCAAGAAGCATTGTTTAATAAAGAAATTGACTTTGCGGTTCATAGCATGAAAGATATGCCTGCTCACTTACCTGAAGGACTTACAATTGGATGTATTCCAAAACGTGAAGACCCACGAGATGCATTCATTTCGAATGATCATGTAAAATTTATGGACTTACCAGTAGGAGCAGTCGTTGGCACATCGAGTTTACGCAGAAGTTCTCAATTATTATTACTGCGTCCAGATTTAGATATTAAATGGATTCGTGGGAATATTGATACACGATACCGTAAATTAAAAGATGGGGAATATGACGCGATTTTACTGGCTGCAGCAGGTATGAAACGAGTCGGTTGGTCAGACGACACTGTCACTGAGTATATGGATGCGGAAGATTGTATACCGGCTGTCGGTCAAGGTGCATTGGCAATTGAATGTCGTTCAGATGACCATGTGTTATTACAACAGTTAAGCAAGGTGAACGATCCAAAAACGTGGCGTGAAGTAGCAGCTGAGCGAACATTTCTAGCTGCAATGAATGGTTCATGTCAAGTACCGATTGCAGGCTTTGCAGAAACAGTTGAAGAGGAAATACGATTTACAGGTTTCATTGCTTCACCAGATGCAACGGAAATCTTTAAACATACTGCACAACATCAAGATCCAGAAATTGCAGGAATGGAAGTTGCAACACAATTAAAAAATGATGGTGCAACAGAAGTGATTGAACGCGTTTTGGCGGAATTAGCAAATGAACAACAGTAAGCCATTACAAAATGAAACGGTTGTGTTTACGGGCACACCAAAGTCGACGAACGTATTTAGTCTTGTTGAACAGTATGGAGGCACGCCACAATCCTATCCATTGATTGCTGTAAAAGAATTAAAGGATACGACAGATGACGTGCGCTTGAAGACATGTCATCAATATGATTGGCTCATTTTTACGAGTCAAAGTGCGGTCACATCATTTCATCAAAAATGTCTTCGCCATAACATCTCCATATCGTCAATACCGTCAAAAATCGCAGCTGTTGGAACAAAAACAGCACGTGCTTTAGAAAAAATCGGTTTTCAGGTGGAATTTATTCCTACTATTTTTAGTGCGGATGTTTTTGTGAAAGAATTTGAGCCAGAAGAAAATGATACAAGAAAATTATTGTTTTTAAAAGGGAATATGGCTGGGACAATTATTCGTGAAGCATTGCCATTCCATGTTGATGAATGGACGATTTATGAAACGACTGAGGTAGAAGATCATATTGCACAACTCATTACAGTGATTCAAACAAATTGTCATGTATCAGTATTATTTGCTAGTCCATCAGCTGTCGACGTGTTTCATCGACAAGTAGCTTCGCATATCGGATGGGATGGTTATACTGTTTGTGCAATCGGACATGTGACTGAAAAAGCGCTCACATCCGTAGGTGCCAACGTCCATGTGCGACCAACTGAATATACGTTAGATGCATTAATAAAAGCATTAGCAAAACGAAAGGAAGAAGCGAATTGACACAATTACAATTTAAGCGTCATAGACGTTTACGACATACAGCAACCTTACGTTCAATGGTACGGGAAACGAAGTTGCAAAAAGAAGACTTTATTTACCCGATTTTTGTCGTAGAGGGGGAAGATATTCAAAACCCCGTCGCATCAATGCCGGGCGTTTATCAATTATCATTAGATCATTTCAAAAGTGAGTTAGATGAACTTGTTCAATTAGGCATCCAGTCGATTATTCTATTTGGTGTACCTGCTGAAAAGGATGCAATTGGTACAGAAGCTTATGCAGAAGAAGGGATTGTCCAACGCGCAATTCGTTTTGCGAAAACCCATTATCCTGAATTAGTTGTCATCGCTGATACATGTTTATGTCAATATACCGATCATGGACATTGTGGCGTAATTGACAATGGCTATGTCGACAATGATCGCTCACTAGATTTACTAACAAAAACAGCGATTAGTCAAGCGGAAGCAGGAGCAGATATTATTGCACCTTCCAATATGATGGATGGATTTGTAGCTGCAATTCGGAGAGGGTTAGATGAAGCAGGCTTTGAACATATTCCAATTATGTCTTATGCTGTTAAATATGCCTCTTCTTATTATGGGCCATTCCGTGATGCAGCTCATTCTTCGCCGAAATCTGGTGACCGCAAAACGTATCAAATGGATCCTGCAAATCGACTGGAAGCGATGCGTGAAGCAAAGTCTGATGTGGAAGAGGGGGCAGATTTTTTAATTGTTAAGCCTGCTTTATCATATTTAGACATAATGCGTGAAGTTAAAAATGCACATCCATTACCAATGGTTGCTTATAACGTGAGCGGAGAATATTCAATGGTGAAAGCGGCAGCGCAAAATGGTTGGATTAATGAAAGAGACATTGTATTGGAGACATTAACAAGTATGAAGCGTGCAGGTGCAGACTTAATTATGACGTATCATGCAAAAGATGCAGCAAAATGGTTGGAGGAGAAGTAATTGACAAAACAACTAACAAACTCAAAACAAGCATTTGAACAAGCACAACAATTAATGCCAGGTGGTGTCAACTCACCAGTACGTGCATTTAAATCAGTCAATATGGACCCGATTTTTATGGAAAGCGGAAAAGGTGCAATGATTAAAGATATTGATGGCAATGAATACATCGATTATGTTCTATCGTGGGGACCCCTTATTTTAGGGCATGCAGATCCAGATGTTGTAAAAGGATTAAAACATGTTGCTGAGACGGGGACTAGTTTCGGTACACCTACATTAGCAGAGAATGAATTAGCTGAACTTGTGATTGAACGAGTACCATCCATAGAAGTCGTGCGTATGGTGTCATCTGGAACAGAGGCGACAATGAGTGCCCTTCGCCTAGCGAGAGGGTATACAGGTAAAAACCTAATTATGAAATTTGAAGGTTGTTACCATGGACATGGGGATTCACTCCTTATTAAAGCGGGTTCAGGCGTGGCAACATTAGGCTTACCGGATAGCCCTGGTGTACCAGAATCAGTTGCTAAAAATACGATTACAGTACCTTACAATGATATTGAAAGTGCTAAACTTGCGTTTGAACAATATGGTGAAGATATTGCAGCTGTAATCGTAGAGCCTGTTGCTGGAAATATGGGGGTTGTACCACCAATTGAAGGATTTTTAGAAACGCTACGTACATTAACAACGGATTATGGCGCATTATTAATTTTCGATGAAGTGATGACTGGTTTCCGTGTAGATTACCATTGTGCACAAGGCTATTTTGGGATTACGCCAGACTTAACTTGCTTAGGGAAAGTAATCGGTGGTGGATTACCAGTAGGCGCTTATGGTGGTTCGAAAGAAATTATGCGTCATATTGCGCCTGCAGGAACAGTATACCAAGCAGGGACTTTATCAGGAAATCCGCTTGCCATGACAGCTGGGATTGAAACCTTGAAAAAAATAACACCAGCATCCTATGACTACTTCACAAAATTAGGTGACCAACTCGAAAAAGGTTTCTGTGAAGCGGCAGAAAAATATGGTATCCCTCATACAGTAAACCGAGCAGGTTCTATGATTGGCTTTTTCTTAACGAATGAAAATGTTGTTGATTACGAAACGGCAAAAACGTCAGATTTAGAATTGTTTGCAGAATATTATCGATTAATGGCTGAAGAAGGCATTTTCTTACCACCATCTCAATTCGAAGGGATGTTTTTATCGGCTGCACATACAGAGGAACATATTGCAAAAACGGTAGAAGCATTCCACATAGTTTTTGAAAAATTACGTAAAAACTAATATTGCTCAGTCAAAACGAACATTGCTCACAAAGGGCAAAGTTCGTTTTTGCTTTTTTGTTAAAAGAATCACCAATGAATTTGTTGTGACAACCTATTAGAAATATAATTCTAGCCATCGATTCACTTGCATATAATACATGTGAACCATCAATGTAACAATTGATCGCAAATACGAGAAGGAGTGTTCATATGAGAGAAGTGCAATGGCAAGTACAAGAACAATTTGTCTTTCAACCAACTTTGCAAAAACCAATATCGATGAAACAATTACAAGTCACACCACAATTTTCTGAGGAAATGATTGAAGGTCACCCAAAAATTTCAGGTATTTATCATGTTTCAATGACTTGTGCATTGTCTGATGAGCAAATGAATGCCATCGAGTTGGAAGATGAACAAATTGTTATTGATACGATTGATCTTCAAGGAAGGGATGGATATTTTGAATATGCTGTCCCATTTCATATTGAATTTCCACCAGAAGCGGCAAAAGCGGCAACTGTTCAAGTGAGTGATGCGCATGCAGTTATCGAAGAAAATGGGTGCATCACTGTCATTTGGGATGTTCAATGTATGTATGAAGTGGAAGGTATTCAGCGAGAACAACAGCAAGTTGAAAAAAAGCAGCAAGAAACAAAGAAAGCAACCGTAGCTAATAATCATGTGATTCAAAAAGCGGCACAACAAGAAAAGCAAGAAGTAAAGAATGAGCAAAAAAGTGTAAAAAAGCAACCAGTAGAACCTCAAATGGCAAAAGAAGAAAATGAACAACTTGAGCAACATCATCAATCGTCCAATGATCAAGAAGATGCTCATGAAGAAAAGGCAGTTGCACAAGATGAGGAAGATCTTTCTAAAGTCATTCCAGATGACCACGTACTCTCATTTTTCCAACAATTAGCAGATGGCACATCAAAGAAAAGTTTTATCGCGCGATAAAGCTGAGTATGGAATCACGCTATCACTAAAGTGTACAAAGCAAATGGATTAAATCATTCACCATGCAGTCATATAAGGGTGTCAACACTAGTTAAGTGCTTCTTATGAGACACCCTTATCGTGTAAATCATCTAAATGATGTCTTGATATAATGCGAAAGCTAAACCAGCTAATAAACAAAGTAAGATAAAGTCGCCAGTCGTCGGGACAATAAGCATCCGTAAAAGTTGAAAAATCACAATCGGAATAATAATTGACTTACAGTAAAAGCGTGTTTTCCGTAACCACGGTGGCAATAAATAAGGGTTATATTTTCGTTTCATTTCACCACTCCTTCCTATTAGCATATTCAGTTATGTTCTGAACTTGACGAAAGAACGTGCATTCCGCTATAATAGAGAAAACTGCATATTGATGCGATGAATGGGATAGTACGTAATGTTGATTTACTAAAGAGAGGGGCTACTGGTGAGAAAGCTCTGTAAACCGATTACTGAATGTCACCCATGAGCAGCTAACGTGAACGAATTCAATTAGCGTTAGCCGGTTAGAAGCCGTTATTTGAGATTAAGATGTACAGTGTTTTTGATTGTACATAAATAAAGGTGGTACCGCGAACAGCTCCTTCGTCCTTTTTGGCGAACGGAGTTTTTTTGTATTTCCAAGTAACCAATTTGAGCAGTTTTTCGAAGGAAATTACAATGAGTGAAATCATTCCATACGAGGAGGAATTAATATGACGCAAGAAGAATTATCGATGTCAACAAAGTATGAACCGCAAGCAGTTGAAGAAGGTCGTTATCAATGGTGGCTAAAAGGCAAATATTTTGAGGCACAACCAGAAAGTGGAAAAACACCTTATACAATTGTCATTCCACCACCGAACGTAACAGGTGTGCTTCATTTAGGACACGCATGGGATACAACATTACAAGATATTATTATTCGTATGAAGCGGATGCAAGGTTATGATGCATTATGGCTTCCAGGAATGGACCATGCTGGAATTGCAACGCAAGCACGTGTTGAACAACGTTTACGTGAAGAAGGAAAATCACGTTATGATTTAGGTCGTGAAAAATTTGTTGAAGCGACATGGAACTGGAAAGAAGAATACGCGGGAAGAATACGTGAGCAATGGGGAAAACTTGGCTTAGGACTTGATTACAGCCGTGAACGTTTCACATTAGATGACCAATTGTCAAAAGCTGTACGTGAAGTATTCATTAAATTATATGAAAAAGGATTAATCTATCGCGGTGAGTATATTATTAACTGGGATCCAGTTACAAAAACAGCATTATCTGACATCGAAGTGATTCATGAAGATGTGCAAGGCGCATTTTATCATATGCGTTACCCATTAACAGACGGAACAGGATCGATTGAAATTGCAACGACACGTCCTGAAACGATGTTAGGAGATACGGCAGTAGCAGTTCATCCAGAAGATGAGCGTTACAAACATTTGATTGGTAAGATGGTTACTTTACCGATTGTAGGTCGTGAAATTCCGATTGTTGGCGATGATTATGTTGATAGGGAATTTGGAAGTGGGGCAGTGAAAATTACACCTGCACATGATCCAAATGACTTTGAAATTGGAAACCGTCACAATTTACCACGTGTTTTAGTGATGAATGAAGATGGTACGATGAATGAGAAGGCTGGTAAATATGAAGGCATGGATCGTTTTGAATGTCGTAAGCAAATTGTAAAAGACTTACAAGCAATGGATGTTTTATTTGAAATTGAAGATCATTTACATTCTGTAGGACATTCAGAACGTAGTGGAGCAGTAGTAGAGCCATACTTATCGACACAGTGGTTTGTTAAGATGGCACCACTTGCAGAAGCAGCGATCAAACAACAACAAAGCGAAGAGAAAGTAAATTTTGTACCGAGTCGTTTTGAAAACACTTATTTAAATTGGATGGAAAATATTCATGATTGGTGTATTTCCCGTCAGTTATGGTGGGGACACCGTATTCCGGCTTGGTATCATAAAGAAACTGGTGAACTTTATGTTGGACATGAAGCGCCTGCGGATAGTGAAAACTGGAAGCAAGATGAAGATGTTTTAGACACGTGGTTCTCTTCTGCACTATGGCCATTTTCAACATTAGGTTGGCCGGATGAAAATCATGAAGAATTTAAACGTTATTACCCAACTAATACACTTGTTACAGGATATGACATCATCTTCTTCTGGGTATCACGTATGATTTTCCAAGGGATTGAATTTACAGGAGAACGTCCATTTAAAGATGTATTAATCCATGGACTTGTTCGTGATGCTGAAGGACGTAAAATGTCCAAATCACTTGATAATGGTGTAGACCCAATGGAAGTCATTGAGAAGTATGGCGCTGACGCGTTACGTTACACATTATCAACAGGTGCTTCTCCTGGACAGGATATTCGTTTTTCATGGGATCGCGTAGAAGCAAGCTGGAACTTTGCGAATAAAATTTGGAACGCTTCACGTTTCGCATTAATGAATATGGATGGTATGACTTATGAAGAAATCGATTTATCAGGAGAGAAATCTGTTGCAGATGCTTGGATTTTAACGCGTTTGAATGAAACGATTGAGCAAGTAACACGCCTTGCTGATAAGTATGAATTCGGTGAAGTTGGCCGTGCATTGTATTCATTCATTTGGGATGATTTCTGTGATTGGTATATCGAAATGGCAAAATTACCATTATATGGTGACGATGAAAATGCGAAAAAGATGACGCGTTCAGTATTAGCTTATGTATTAGATCATACAATGCGTTTACTGCACCCATTTATGCCATTTATTACAGAAGAAATTTGGCAAAACTTACCGCATGAAGGCGAATCGATTACAGTAGCTTCTTGGCCAGTTGCTGATAAAGCATTATCGGACGATGAGCGCTCACAACAAATGAAGTTACTTGTTGATATGATTCGTTCTGTACGTAATATTCGTGCAGAAGTCAATACACCAATGAGCAAAGCAGTGCCATTATATGTATCAACAAAAGATGCGAATACGGCAATAATATTAGAGAAAAACCGTCAATACATTGAACGTTTCTGTAATCCTGAAACGTTAACAATTGGCGAAGCTATACAGGCTCCAGGTAAAGCGATGTCAGCTGTTGTAACGGGGGCTGAGTTATTCTTACCACTAGAAGGCTTAATTAACGTGGATGAAGAATTAGCGCGCTTAGGTAAAGAGCTGAAAAAGTGGGAAAGCGAAGTAAAACGTGTTCAAGGTAAATTGTCAAATGAACGATTTGTTGCCAATGCACCAGAAGCAGTTGTAGCAGCAGAACGTGAAAAAGAACAAGATTATCTTGAAAAATATGCAACTGTTGAAAAACGTATGGAAGAATTAAAAGAATTATAACAAGTAAAATCCGCTTCTCAATAAGAAGAGAAGCGGATTTTTTATGTTAATTGGTTTTCGTCAATTGGCAGTATATATAGTCGATATATCTCTCGGCAACTGATATGTTTTCTGTGATATAAAGCGAACGCGCACCAACTGGATCTTCAATTTCATTCAATACCAATTGACCATTCGGTTGTTGTAAAAAGTCGACGCCAATATAATCACTATGTAATGCAGAGGTGATTTTTTCGATGATTAACCGATCTCTTTTCGTTGGTTGATAGGACTCTATTTTTCCACCTAAAGAAAAATTCGCTTTAAAGGATTGTTGCCCTTGTCGTTTGACAGCTCCGATGATTTCATTTCCTAATGCGAAAATTCGAATATCTGTTGCATTCGATTCAATATATGGTTGAACAATTAATGTTTTGTCTTTATATTGCTGTTGAACAGCAAGAACATCCGCTTCGCTTTGACATAAATGAACATCTTGTCCACCAAAGCCGTCTGTTGTTTTAATCACTACAGGGTATCGGTCGATTTGCTTTGACGTATATAATTTATGCGTTTCAATCACAGGAATGCCTAGCATCATTGCAAGTTCAAATGTACTTAATTTATTGTTTGCAATACGCGATACTTCACTCCGATTAAAAACTCGAATTCCTTTTTGTTCAAGTCTTTGTACAAGTGCATAATCTCTTCCACGATAGATAACGAACTGTGCATCCTTGGTAATCGCTGTTTCCTTATAGACACATTTTAATTGAATGTTATATTGTTTTGCTTCATTAATTAATTCATCAATAAATGCTTGGTTTCTTTTAATGTCATTTAATGCATAATATAAATACCCTTTCATATTGACATCCTCCTTACAATATATTGGATCATTGCATCTGCAACATTTATCCCGGTTACATTTAAAATATTACGAATATGAGCGGCTCCATTTACTTCACAAACGATGGGCTGCTCATCTTCTCCAAATAATAAATCAACCCCAGCGAACTCAGCGCCTACTGCTTCAGCAGCTTTTAGTGCTATTTCTTTTTGTTGTTTTGTTAAGTCAACAACTTCAGCTGTCCCGCCATTCGTAATATTGGCACGGAAATCGGTTTCAGAGTGACGATACATAGCTGCGACAATCTCTCCGCCTACGATATTTACGCGAATATCGCGACCTTTACTAGAGGCGATAAATTGTTGGAAAACATAATCCACACCTCGCAATTGTTCTACTTTCTCGTAAAAGGCTTCTTTTGTCTCGATTAAATAGACTTTCATACCAAAAGAGCCTCTACCTTCTTTGATAATGAGTGGAAGCGATAGCGTTTGTAAAACTTGTTCGTAATAGCCCGTCTGACGAATCGTAAAAGCAGGATACACTTTCGGCGCGATAATTGTTGTTGGCATCGGAAGGTTGTGCTGGGCTAATTGAAGGTATTGATTTGCTTTATTATCGCAAGTTTCGATCACTTCTGGATCATTAAAGACTGGAATACCTTGCTGTTTTAAATAGCGTGCTAATAAAATATCTTTATCTAAAAAGACAACAAAATCTGGTTTATGTTGAATGGGAGATGATAAATCCATCATTACTTCATAATTTTTCTTTATGCTCGCATGAATATGCTCTCGTTCAGCAGCCTCTTTTAACAAAATCGCTTGATCGCGAAATTTGTCACTTGTTAAACTACCGTTATAAATGATCCAGCAACTAGACATGTAGTACCTCCAAACGTATACTTTAATCAATCTAATATTACCATATGGGGGAAGAAAAATGATTCCGAAATTAACCGAATTTAAAAATAGATGGCAATTTGAAAGTGATTATACGATTCGTCCAGGACTTGAAGCGGTTGAAAATGCCTTGCGACAATTAGGAAATCCAGAGAATAATTTGCATTTTATCCATGTCAGTGGAACGAACGGAAAAGGATCGACGATTACATTTATGGAGGCGTTATTACGTGCACACGGTTATACAACTGCAACATTTACTTCACCGGCAGTGACGTCTCTTTACGATCAAATTTGTTATAACAATCATCATAGTACTATTGAGCAAATTGATGCTGCATTTGAACGATTAAAGGAAAAAGGGCTTAGCGGGACGTTAACAGACTTTGAGCTATTAACGGTTATTGCAATTCTCGTATTTGAAGAACTTTCACCAGACTATGTGTTATTTGAAACGGGGATGGGTGGGCTATTAGATAGCACGAATGTTATCACACCAATCGTTTCTGTCATTACATCGATTGCGCTAGATCATACAGGTTTTCTCGGTGAAACAATTGAAGAAATCGCGACGCATAAAGCGGGTATTATTAAAGAACATGTCCCAGCAGTTATAGGGTTAATGGATAATCATGCACTAGGTGTAATTAAAGCTGTTGCAAAGAGAAAAGAAGCATCATTATGCATATATGGAGAAGATTTTAAGATTGAAGACAAGCAATTTACCGGTTCGAATACATTGCGGATTGGCGAACAAAAAATGAAAGGGAAGCATCAACGCGTAAATGCAAGTGTGGCAATTGAAGCTTTATTTCAAGCAGGGATTCACTTACAAGAAGAATATGTGCAAGAAGCATTAGCATCTGCACAATTAGCAAATCGATTTGAAGAAATTTATCCTAATGTCTTTTTAGATGGTGCACATAATCCAGCTGCGGCGAACGCATTGAAACAAACGATTGAGGAAGAATTTCCTGGTGAAAAAGTAGATTTTATTATCGGCATGCTCGCAAGAAAGGATATAAATGGTACATTAGATGCATTAATGCCCGTTGCAGAAAGCTTTACTTTTATTGACTTTGACCATCCTGAAGCGGCAGATTCTTCGACTTTAATGAAGGCGTGCCAGCATGATAGAAAAGGAGTGACAAAAATAGAGGATGGGTCTATAATACTAATTAATGATCGAAATAGACGAAAAGTAATTACCGGTTCCTTATATTTATTAGCGTCGCTTTCTATTCGAA
>Ga0079226_10001526_pt1 | contig 17779 bp, 13 predicted proteins | sample Poulit2014_FD_76345 | JGI IMG/M metagenome (GOLD analysis project Ga0079226, IMG submission 76345) | Agricultural soil microbial communities from Georgia to study Nitrogen management - Poultry litter 2014 | ecosystem: Environmental > Terrestrial > Soil > Agricultural land | place: USA: Georgia...
ATTACGCACTTCCGGCATTCGTGAAAGTAATGCGCGGCACCAATTCGGCGCCAACACATCAATGACACAATCAGAATATTGCTGCTTTAATGATTGGTATAAGCTGTGCGACATCATCATATCGCCAACCCAAGATGGGCCTATTACAAGAATTCTCATATTTACCCATTATTTTTTATTCAACCACGCCATATATTCCGTCACGCCTTCGGCAACAGTCTTAAACGGTTTATCATAACCGGTGGCGCGCAATTTGGTTAAGTCGGCTTGAGTATACTCCTGATAACGGCTCTTTAAATGTTCCGGGAACGGAATGGTTTGAACTTGTCCTTGACCGTGATATTTAATCACCGCTTTAGCCACTTCCGCAAAACTTTCCGCATTACCGGTACCGCAATTAAAAATGCCAGATACTTTATGCTGCCAACACCAAATATTTACTGCCGCTACATCGCCAACGTAAACAAAATCACGACGGAAATGTTCGCTGCCTTCAAATAATTTCGGATTTTCGCCATCCAAAATTTGGTTATTCAAATGAAACGCCACACTTGCCATTGTGCCTTTGTGATTTTCACGCGGCCCATACACATTAAAATAGCGGAAACCGCAAACCGGCGATTCTACTTGTGGCAAAATCTGACGCACATATTGGTCGAACAAAAATTTAGAGTAACCATAAACATTAAGCGGATGTTCATATTGGCGTTCTTCAATAAATTCCAAACGATCACCATAAGTTGCCGCTGAAGAGGCATAAAGGAAAGGAATACGACGATCTAAACAGTAATGCAATAACTCTTTGGAATATTCATAATTATTCTGCATCATATATTTGCCGTTCCATTCTGTAGTAGACGAACAAGCGCCTTCGTGGAAAACGGCATCAATTTCACCAAGATCATCGCCGGCAATAATAGAAGCGATAAAATCTTCTTTATCACAATAATCTGCAATATCCAAATCCGCCAAATTAGCAAATTTGGTGCCATCAGTTAAATTATCAACCACTAAAATATCTTTTCTGCCTAAGTCATTGAGCGCTTTAACAATATTGCTACCAATAAAGCCGGCACCGCCTGTTACAATAATCATAATTCTTCCTTACTTGTGAAATAATTTGAAAGCTATTTTAATAGATTTAACAAGCTGAAAAAACAAAAAAATCCCATCACGATCACGTGATGGGAAAAGTTTGGAGATTAATAAGAAAAAGTAAACTTAATTTTTACCTAAATAATCAAACCGCAGTTTGGAAAATGACTTCATCCGCTTTTTTCACATAAGCATTGATCTTATCGAAATTCATATAACGATAAGTATCATCTTTATCTGCTTGTAAATCAGCCGCATAGCTTAAATACTCTTCCGGAGTTGGTAATTTACCTAACAATGCCGCAACCGCCGCTAATTCCGCAGAGGCAAGATAAACATTTGCACCTTGACCTAAACGGTTCGGGAAGTTACGGGTCGAAGTTGAAACGACAGTTGATTTCGGCGCAACACGTGCTTGGTTACCCATACACAATGAACATCCCGGCATTTCTGTTCTGGCACCGCTCTTACCGAAAATGCTGTAATAACCTTCTTCTGTTAATAAAGCGGCATCCATTTTGGTTGGTGGCGCAATCCATAAACGAGTTGGAATAACATCGGCAAATTTATTCAATAACTTACCTGCCGCACGGAAATGACCGATATTGGTCATACAAGATCCGATAAAGACTTCATCAATTTTATCGCCTTGTACTTCAGAAAGTTTGCGAGCATCATCCGGATCATTCGGCGCACAAAGGATAGGCTCTTTAATCTCATCCATATTGATTTCAATAACTGCTGCATATTCTGCATCTGGATCTGCTTGCAATAATTGAGGATCAGCCAACCACGCCTGCATATTTTTAATACGACGTTCTAATGTGCGCGCATCACCATATCCTTCTGCGATCATCCATTTCAATAAAGTAATATTTGAATTCAAATATTCAATAATCGGCTCTTTATTCAATTTAATGGTACAAGCTGCCGCAGAACGTTCAGCTGACGCATCGGAAAGCTCAAATGCCTGTTCAATTTTGAGGTTTTCCAAACCTTCAATCTCTAAAATACGACCGGAGAAGATATTTTTCTTACCTTTCTTCTCAACGGTTAACAAGCCTTGTTGGATCGCATAATACGGAATGGCGTGAACCAAATCGCGCAATGTGATTCCCGGTTGCATTGTACCGGTAAAGCGAACCAATACAGACTCAGGCATATCTAACGGCATCACGCCGGTGGCAGCTGCAAAGGCAACAAGACCGGAACCGGCCGGGAATGAAATGCCGATTGGGAAACGAGTATGTGAGTCACCGCCTGTACCTACAGTATCCGGCAATAACATACGGTTTAACCAAGAGTGGATAATACCGTCACCCGGACGAAGCGAAACCCCACCACGATTCATAATGAAATCAGGCAATGTATGGTGAGTGTTAACATCAACCGGTTTCGGATAAGCCGCAGTATGGCAGAATGATTGCATTACCAAATCTGCAGAGAAACCTAAGCAGGCTAAATCCTTCAATTCATCACGAGTCATCGGACCGGTAGTGTCTTGAGAACCGACAGAAGTCATACGCGGTTCACAATATTGTCCCGGACGAACACCTTCCACACCACAAGCACGGCCAACCAATTTTTGTGCCAAAGTAAAGCCTTTATTGCTGGTTGCCACAGCTTGAGGTTTAATGAACACATCGCTTTCACCAAGGCCTAATTCCTGTCTTGCTTTATGGGTTAATCCACGACCGATAATTAATGGAATACGACCGCCGGCACGCACTTCATCCAATAATACTTGAGTTTTTAAGGTGAACGTTGCCAATACTTCATCGCTATTATGGCGACAGATTTTGCCTTCATAAGGATAAATATCGATCACATCGCCCATATTTAGTGAAGTAACATCCACTTCGATCGGCAATGCGCCGGCATCTTCTAATGTATTAAAGAAAATTGGTGCAATTTTACCGCCTAACACCACACCACCGGCACGTTTATTCGGAATAAATGGAATATCTTCACCCATATGCCAAAGCACAGAGTTGGTCGCAGATTTACGTGAAGATCCTGTTCCAACCACATCACCGACATAAGCAAGCGGGAAACCTTTTTCTTTTAATTTGTTGATTTGAGTAATTGGACCAACTTCTCCATCCTTATCCGGTGTAATACCGTCACGGCTGTTTTTCAACATTGCTTTTGCGTGTAATGGAATATCCGGTCTTGACCAAGCATCCTGTGCCGGAGAAAGATCATCAGTATTGGTTTCACCAGTTACTTTAAACACAGTAACGGTAATTTTATCCGCTAATTTAGGACGAGATAAGAACCACTCGGCATTCGCCCAAGATTGTAATACCTGTTTTGCGAACTCATTGCCGGCTTTAGCACGATCCGCTACATCGTGGAAACTATCAAACATTAATAATGTGTGAGAGAGTGCTTTCACCGCCAACGGCGCTAACTCCGGATTATCCAACGCTTTCACTAACGGCTCAATGTTATAACCGCCTTGCATTGTGCCCAACAATTCAAGCGCACGCCGTTTACTGATTAATGGAGAACTGACATCTCCGGCAACCACAGCGGATAAGAATGATGCTTTCACATATGCCGCTTCATCTACCCCTGCCGGAATACGATTTTCAAAAAGATCCATTAAATATTCAGTATTCTGCCCTGCCGGTGCTTTCAATAATTCGATCAATTGTGCAGTTTGTTCGGCATTAAGAGGAAGAGGAACAACACCAGCTGCTTTACGTTGTTCAACGTGTTTTTGATAATCTTCTAGGAAATTAGCCATAGTCCATCCTTAATTATTAATAGTAGCGTAGAAGTAACATTTGATTATTAAAATGCCTAATGTTAATCGTTTGTTAATATAGACCTATGATGAGGGAATGTCAAAAGGTAGATTATCGGATATTTGATCTAGCTCGCAAAATTTTTTATTTATCTAAAAAAATAAAGCCGAACAATACATTGCCCGACTTTAAATTGATAAAAATGAGGAATAACCCGTGACTACCTCAAACTAAACGGATCGGTGTAAGGAAGAATACCGGTTTTCAACATTTTGCTAACATTGCTGCCGTGGCGGTTCCCCAATCCCGAAATTTCGAAATTAATACCGAAAGAGTGATTATAAAATGTATCATTACTATTTGGTTTATATTTTTTCCCCTCTGGCGGTGAAATTAGGTAACGCCTTGCCCCAACGCTCAACTTCCAACAACAGGTGCTGTATTCCACCCCCAAATACTGCTCAACCGGTTTATCCAATTCTGTATCTTGGTAAATGTGTCCAACCATTGCCCAATTATCATTAAGCTGCCACGCTGCCGCCATTCCAACCTGACGAATACTTTGTCCATAAGAATTCGCACCTACTAAATTTTGATCAATATACTCTTTGCTGGCATAACGATAACTCAATTGGATCAAATTTTCACCGGACGGACGATACTCCAACGCGGTGTTCATCAATGATGTCTGTTTCAATAAAGTGTCATATTGATAACTGCCTTTCCAATTCCATTGATCACTGATTTTCCAGTTGGTATCCAGTGCCCAAGAAGAGGAGGAACGTTGAGTACGATGTTCCGGATCACTATCAATTTTTGCCGGTGTTAAATAGAAAATTTGCCCAAGTGAAAGATTAAAACGTTCGTCCGCATTTTTATCAAACCAACGTGTTGTACCTCCGACAGTAACCTGATTAGCGGAAGCAATGCGGTCTAAACCGCTATAACGACGATCACGGAATAAGGAGAAATAATCTTGCTGTAATAACACCGAATCATAACCGAAACCTAAATAACGATATTTATCGGTTCCGATATTGCTTTGATCGCGATACGGGCGATATAAATATTGTACTTTTGGCTCAAGCGTTTGTGTGTATCCCTCAAATAAAGATTGATTGCTCGCCAAGACGGTCGCTAATTCTGCTTTAAATTGTGGAATCACACGATTTACCGAATGTTCGACAGAATAAGCATCATCCGCATTTCCCTCTTTTTGACGATAATGTGTCGCATACAGTTTGGTTTCTAAGTTCAAGCTACCATAACGATTCGCCAACGGCATTGACAAGGTAGGTTCAGCGTGGAAACGCCAAGCAGAAGGCATTTTTTCACTGTCATTTTTAAACTGTACCGCTTGCGCAAAAAGTGAAAAATCAAGACGATCATCCCATAAGGCATCACGATAATAATTAAAATCTATCTGTGGCAATGTTCTATACGGCCCTGCACCGGTTAAAGTATCAAACACTTGGAACTGGGTTGCGGAAACGGTTAAGTTATAATTCGGCTTGTAATAGCTCAAAGCAAAACTTTGTGTTGCATAGCCGTCAGTACTGCTGCCGTAAGGCGAAGTAAAATCATTAAAATACTGTTTATCACTCACTTTGGTATAATTTACATTAAAACGCCAACTATCCCACAATGAGCCACTGTTACGCCAATAAAGTAAATAGCGAGGATCATCCAGTTTATAATCTTTATAACGATCATCTTTAATATACTCACCTGCCAGTACACCTGAACCTAGAACATTGAGATAACGTGCTTCACCCAACATCTGCCATCCACGGCGACTCATATATTTCGGTGTAATAGTCATATCATAATTTGGTGCAATATTAAGATAGATCGGTTGCGCATAAAAATAACCATCACTACCAGATGTTCCAATTTCTGGCATTAATAATCCGCTACGGCGACGATCACCGATTGGAAACTGCACATAAGGGAAATAGAAGACTGGAATATCTTTCACATAAAAAACAGCATTCCACAAATCAGCATACTCCTCTTTAATATGCTGTTTCATCTCGGAGGCGCGTAATTTCCAAGCGTTATTATTTGGTAAGCAAGAAGTAAAAGTAGCATTTTTCAATAAGCGATAATCTTGCCTTAATTCCGCTTTTTCTGCAGTTCCTCTACCTTGACGATTAACAAACTGATAATCAGATTGATAGATATCAGCATCTTTTGAATTGAGATGAATATTCGCTTTTTCACCTAAAACGTGTACTAAGTTATCTTGATAATTTAAATTACCATTGATATAAGCATAACGCTGAAGATTGTCTTTCTCACCTTTTTGTTCAACAAAAACGGAGTCCGCATTCAATTTACGATTCCCTTGTTCCACCTGAACATTCCCTTGATATAACGCATTTTTAGGCTGTTTAATTTCGGCACTGTCTGCGTCAATATAAACCGGCAACTGATTCGGATCAGTTTTCACCACTTCACCGGTAAAACGAGGCACGCCTAATAAGCATTGCGCTGTTAAATCGGCGAAGCTTTGTTGACTGTAAAGTGCCGCCATAATAGATAGGGATAAAAGTGAGTAATATTTTTTCATCTGTTCAATTATCTTTTACTAATGCTGTTTAAATAAGGAGGCATTATAGCCTAAATCCGCATAGAACATAAAAACTTAATCTGCATTTATCTAAAAATGGGTAAAAAAAAGGCGGTATTCCACCGCCTAACAAACATCGACAATTAAAGTTTTGCTGCCAACATCGCTTCCAATTTTTCAATATCTGCGGCAAATTTACGAATACCTTCTGCCAATTTTTCAACTGCCATCGCATCCATATTATGTTGCCAATAGAACTCGCTTTCGGTCATTGCTGCCGGACGTGCCAATACATCGCCTTTATACTCCAATTTACGTGGCAATTCCGCTTCACTTTCCTGCAACTCTTTCAATAATGCCGGAGAAATAGTTAAGCGATCGCAACCTGCTAATTCGGTAATTTCGCCGATATTACGGAAACTTGCTCCCATTACCACAGTTTTATAACCGTACTGTTTGTAATAGTTGTAAATTTTAGTCACAGAAATTACACCCGGATCTTCACTCGGCGCAAACTCTTTCTTATCTCCGTTCGCTTTATACCAGTCTAAAATACGACCGACAAACGGTGAAATAAGATAAACACCTGCTTCCGCACAAGCACGAGCCTGAGCTTCGGAGAATAATAAAGTTAAGTTACAGTTAATACCTTCTTTTTCTAAGATTTCCGCAGCACGGATACCTTGCCAAGTAGACGCGATTTTAATCAAAATACGATCGTTGCTTACGCCTGCTTCATTATAAAGTGCAATCAGTTTACGTGCTTTTGCGACGGTTGCTTCAGTATCATAAGATAAACGCGCATCCACTTCAGTGGAAATACGTCCCGGAACGATTTTCAAAATTTCTAAACCGATATTTACGGCTAATTTATCTTCCGCATCAATTAATTGCTGACCTTTATCTGCACTTTTACTTTTTGCATAAGCCACTGCTTCATCAATTAATGCGGCATATTGTGGTAGTTGGGAGGCACTTAACACTAATGATGGATTGGTGGTTGCGTCTTGTGGTTGGTATTTTTTGATTGCTTCAATATCGCCGGTATCGGCAACAACGACTGTCATTTTGCGTAGAGCTTCAAGTTGTGACATAAAATTTACTCCTTAATTTTATTTGAAAAGTGTTGGCATAGTACCACAGAAACAATTACTCTGAGTAGTGCGTTTTCTATTATTGTGATTTACGATATTTAATATTAGCGTAACCGCCTGTTTCAAGATGGGAAACATTGCGCTTAAAGTCCTAATTGCTGCCAAATCTCATCAATTCGTTTCACGACATTCGGATCTTTTTTAATCGGTCTGCCCCATTCTCGTTGCGTTTCGCCTTGCCATTTATTGGTTGCATCAATGCCCATTTTTGAGCCTAAACCTGCAACCGGCGAAGCAAAATCAAGATAATCTATCGGCGTATTTTCCACTAATGTAACATCTCGTGCCGGATCGCATCTGGTTGTAATTGCCCAAATCACATCTTTCCAATCACGCGCATTGACATCATCATCACAAACCACGACAAATTTGGTATACATAAACTGCCGTAAAAATGACCAAACGCCCATCATTACACGTTTAGCGTGACCAGCATACTGCTTTTTGATCGTCACTACCGCTAAGCGATAAGAGCACCCTTCCGGCGGTAAGTAAAAATCAACAATTTCCGGAAACTGCTTCTGCAAAATAGGAATAAAGACCTCATTCAATGATTCCCCCAACACCGCAGGTTCATCCGGTGGACGGCCGGTGTAAGTCGAATGGTAAATCGGGTCTTTACGCATTGTCAGGTGAGTCACGGTAAATACCGGGAAATATTCCTGCTCATTGTAATAACCTGTGTGATCGCCATAAGGCCCTTCTAACGCAGTTTCATTCGGATCAATATATCCTTCCAGTACAATTTCCGCACCGGCAGGAATCTCCAAATCGCAGCTTAATGCTTTCGACACTTCTGTTTTATTACCACGAAGCAAACCGGCAAACGCATATTCGGAAAGCGTATCCGGAATAGGGGTTACCGCACTTAAAATAGTCGCCGGATCAGCCCCCAATGCCACAACAACCGGAAACTTTTCACCCGGATGCACTTCTTGCCACTCTTGGAAATCCAATGCACCGCCACGATGCGATAACCAACGCATAATTAATTTATTTTTGCCAATCAGTTGTTGACGATAAATACCGATATTTTGCCGTTTTTTATAAGGCCCTTTTGTAACGGTTAATCCCCAAGTGATTAAAGGCGCGACATCATCCGGCCAACAGTGCATAATCGGCAAACGGTATAAATCCACCTGCTCACCGCTTAAAACCACATCTTGGCACTCCGGTTTACTGATCGTTTTTGTCGGCATATTTAACACAGGGCGAAATTGTGTAATGCTGCTGAACAGATCTTTTATCCCTTTTGGCGGCTCAGGTTTTTTCAAAAATGCCAACAACTTGCCCACTTCCCGCAATGCGCTAACATCCTCTTGCCCCATCCCCAATGCAACCCGTTTCGGCGTACCAAACAGATTACATAAAACAGGTATATCAAATCCTTTTGCATTTTCAAACAACAGTGCCGGCCCTCCTTTACGCAAAGTACGATCCGCTATTTCTGTCATTTCTAAATACGGATCCACTTCAACAGTAATACGTTTCAGTTCTCCTTGCTGTTCCAACAATGCAATAAATTCACGCAAATTTTTATACTTCACCCTCTGCTCCTTATTAAGCCAATACTATCCAAGCTAATAAAATTGCTAAGATAAAGCGATATATAGCAAAAGAAACGAATGAGATTTTACCAATTAAATGCAAGAATGTTCTAATAGCAATCATTGCCACTACAAATGCGGTAACGAAACCAACCGCAAATAACGGTAAATCATCCCACGAAAGAAAAGGAAGGCTTTTATATAAATCCAATGCTGTTGCACCAATCATCATCGGCACAGCTAAAATAAAAGAATATTCTGCTGCCGCTTTTTTACCTACTCCCATCAACAACCCACCGGAAATAGTCGCTCCGGAACGAGAAAAACCAGGGAATAATGCCAAACACTGGAATAGCCCGATCGCAAATGCCTGACGGTAAGTAATTTGATCCAACTCTTCCGCATATGCCGGTTGCGGACGAAATTTTTCCGCCAAAATCAATAAAATACCACCGGCAACCAAAGCACCGATAACATTATGAATATTAAACCAAGATTTGATCGTGGAATGAAATACTAACCCCAACACCACTGCTGGGATCATCCCTAAAATAATATGTATTAAATTTAAGTGAGCTTTTTACGCTCCACTTTCTCACCGAAATGAATACCGATCAATCCGAACATTTTGCGCCAGTACACAAAAATCACTGCCAAAATCGACCCTAATTGAATAATTACTTCAAATGTTGCCGCTTTTTGCCCCTCAAAGCCAAGAAAATGAGCGGCAATAATCATATGCCCGGTTGATGAAACAGGTAAAAATTCGGTTAAGCCTTCAACACAACCTAAAATGAAAGCAATCAATAATTCAGACATTCAAAACTCCTGCTTACGGCAACATTTTGCCAAGTTGTTTACCACCGACTAAGTGCATATGTAGATGAAACACCTCCTGTCCGCCGTGTTTATTACAATTCACCACCAGGCGATAACCGTCTTCGGCAATACCCTGTTCTTTTGCAATTTTCGCAGCGATGACAAACAGATGCCCTAAAACCTGTTCATCTTCCGCTGTAACATCATTGACAGTTGGAATAATTTTATTCGGAATAATTAAAATATGTGTCGGTGCTTGCGGGGCAATATCACGAAATGCTGTAACCAAATCATCCTGATAGACAATATCTGCCGGAATTTCTTTACGGATAATTTTGCTAAAGATAGTTTCTGCTGCCATAACTTTTCTCCTTAAAAAATAAATAATAGTATAGAAGGTTAAAAGAACTTGCCTATTATAAAGGCTTTTTTATCGTTATGCTTGTAAAAGAGCAGAAAACTTCCTCACATTGTTTTAAAACAACTTTTTAACAATATTTCAATAACTTACTTTGAAATTTGATCTGTATCAACGATACCTCAAAACGGTAATTTCTAAACACTGAATTTGCTATTTATTCCCACTAAAACTCCCTATAATTAGCAAAATTTTTGAAAATATAAAATTTTTTTGAAGGAAATCGTGTTTATGAAAGATGCGACAACTATTGCACTGAATCCGACACAGATGACAGATCTGGCGGAAGATGTTGCCGCTTATAAAGCACAGAAAAAACCTTTTCTCTCTTTTGCTTCCGGTATTTCCGCCGGTGCCTGTATTGCACTTGCCTTTGTGTTTTATACCACAACACAAACCGGATTAACCAATGCTTCTTGGGGATTGGCTAAACTCGTTGGCGGTTTGGTTTTCTCTCTTGGCGTCATTATGGTAGTGATTTTAGGAACAGAACTTTTTACTTCCTCCACATTAACTGCCACCGCCAAAGCTTCCGGCAGAATTACTGCTGTACAAATGCTACGCAACTGGATTGTTGTTTATTTCGGTAATTTTGTAGGCAGTTTAATCATTGTGGCATTAATCTGGTTCGCCGGGCAAACAATGGCTGCGGAAGGGCAATGGGGATTAACCATTCTGAAAACTGCACAGCATAAAATTCACCACACGTGGTTAGAAGCTTTTTGCTTAGGCATTTTGTGCAACATTATGGTTTGTGTCGCCATTTGGATGGCTTATTCCGGACGGACGGTAACCGATAAAGCATTAATTATGATTTTACCGATTGGGATGTTTGTAGCTTCCGGTTTTGAACACTGTGTCGCAAATATGTTTATGATTCCAATGGGTATTTTAACAGCACATTATAGTAATGCCGCATTTTGGCAACAGTTAGGAATTGAGGCTTCGCAGTTTGCCGATTTGGATCTCTACCATTTTATTGTGAAGAATTTAATTCCTGTCACATTAGGTAACATTATTGGTGGTGCAGTTTGTATTGGCTTATTCCATCGCTTTTTAGCCAAAGCGCACTAAAGAATTTATTTTTATTCATTATTCAATTAAGGAAATGATTATGACTCAACTAACAGAGCAACAACAAAAAGCATGGGCCGGATTTGAAGCCGGTGACTGGCAAGAAAACGTCAATGTACGTGATTTTATTCAACGCAACTACACTCCGTATGAAGGTGACGAATCTTTCTTAGCCGGTGCTACTGCTGCGACTACCAAACTTTGGGACAAAGTCATGGAAGGTATTAAAGAGGAAAACCGTACTCACGAACCTCTTGATTTTGATACAGACATTCCTTCAACAATCATTTCTCACCCAGCAGGATACATTGAGAAAGAGTTGGAACAAATCGTTGGTTTGCAAACTGATGCGCCATTAAAACGTGCCATTATTCCATTCGGCGGCATTAAAATGGTTGAAGGATCTTGTAAGGTATATGGCCGTGAACTAGATCCTCAAGTGAAAAAAATCTTCACTGAATACCGTAAAACACATAACCAAGGTGTATTCGATGTTTATACTCCGGATATTTTACGTTGCCGTAAATCAGGTGTGTTAACCGGTTTACCTGATGCTTACGGTCGTGGACGTATTATCGGTGACTATCGTCGTGTTGCCCTATATGGTATCGACTTCTTAATGGCTGACAAATATAAACAATTCTCTTCACTTCAACCACGCTTAGAAAGCGGTGAAGATCTTGAAATGACTATCCAATTACGTGAAGAAATTGCTGAACAACATCGCGCATTGGGTCAAATCAAACAAATGGCAGCAACTTACGGTTATGATATTTCCGGTCCGGCAACCAATGATAAAGAAGCAGCTCAATGGACTTATTTCGGTTATTTAGCGGCAGTTAAATCACAAAACGGTGCGGCAATGTCTTTCGGTCGAGTTTCTTCATTCTTAGATATTTATATCGAACGTGACCTTAAAGCCGGCAAACTTACTGAAGAACAGGCTCAAGAATTAATCGACCACTTAGTAATGAAATTACGTATGGTGCGTTTCTTACGTACACCTGAATACGATCAATTATTCTCCGGCGACCCGATTTGGGCAACAGAATCTCTTGGTGGTATGGGCTTAGACGGACGTACTTTAGTGACTAAAAACACTTTCCGTTTCTTGAATACCCTTTACACTATGGGACCATCACCTGAACCAAATATGACAATCCTTTGGTCAGAACAGTTACCGGAAAACTTCAAACGTTTCTGTGCAAAAGTTTCTATTGATACCTCTTCTGTACAATATGAAAACGATGATTTAATGCGCCCTGATTTTAACAACGATGACTACGCTATCGCTTGCTGTGTGAGTCCAATGGTTGTCGGTAAACAAATGCAATTCTTCGGTGCGCGTGCTAACTTAGCGAAAACAATGCTTTACTCTATCAACGGCGGTGTTGATGAGAAAAACGGTATGCAAGTTGGTCCAAAAACAGAACCAATCAAAACTGAATATCTTGACTACGATGATGTAATGACTCGTATGGACAGCTTTATGGATTGGTTGGCAAAACAATATGTTACTGCCTTGAACATCATCCACTATATGCACGATAAATACAGCTATGAAGCTGCATTAATGGCATTACACGATCGTGATGTTTATCGCACAATGGCTTGCGGTATCGCCGGATTATCCGTTGCGGCAGACTCACTTTCTGCGATCAAATATGCAAAAGTTAAACCTATCCGTGGCGATATCAAAGATAAAGATGGTAATGTTGTGGCTAAAGATATTGCTATCGACTTTGAAATTGAAGGTGAATATCCACAATTCGGTAACAACGACAGCCGTGTAGATGAAATCGCTTGCGATTTGGTTGAACGTTTTATGAAGAAAATTCAAAAACTTAAAACCTACCGCAATGCAGTGCCTACTCAATCTGTATTGACCATTACTTCTAACGTGGTTTACGGTAAGAAAACCGGTAATACTCCGGACGGTCGTCGTGCCGGTGCTCCATTCGGACCAGGTGCAAACCCAATGCACGGTCGTGACCAAAAAGGTGCGGTAGCTTCATTAACTTCTGTGGCTAAATTGCCATTCGCATATGCGAAAGACGGTATCTCTTATACCTTCTCAATCGTACCAAATGCGTTAGGTAAAGATTACGAAGCACAAAAACGCAATTTAGCAGGCTTAATGGACGGTTATTTCCACCACGAAGCAACTGTTGAAGGCGGACAACACTTGAACGTGAACGTAATGAACCGTGAAATGTTGTTAGATGCAATGGAAAATCCGGAAAAATATCCACAATTAACCATTCGTGTTTCCGGTTATGCAGTGCGTTTTAACTCTTTAACTAAAGAGCAACAACAAGACGTTATTACTCGTACCTTCACACAAACTATGTAATGTAATTTAATTACTACTTATTGAAAAACTGCCTTTCGGGGCAGTTTTTTTATATCCCCCATTCAAAAATTAAACATAATTCAAAAATATCCAGTTTATTTAGATCTCATTTAACTTTTCTGATTTTTCTTAAAAAAAATTAGCCTTTTTTTTGCCTCGCTTGCTACACTGTTTAACAGTTCAAACATAACAACAAAATAGGAAGGCAAACATATGAATGATTTAACACTTTTATTCGAAAAAATTAAACAACGTGATCCGAACCAAGCACCATTTCATCAAGCCGTTGAAGAGGTTTTCGGTAGTCTAGCGCCGTTTATCGCCAAAAATCCGAAATATGCACAACAAGGCTTACTTGAACGTATCGTTGAGCCGGAACGCGTAGTAATGTTCCGAGTATCTTGGGTTGATGACAAAGGTCAAGTGCAAGTAAATCGTGGTTATCGTATTCAAATGAACTCCGCCATCGGTCCTTATAAAGGCGGATTACGCTTCCACCCAACTGTTGATCTTGGGGTCTTAAAATTCCTTGCTTTTGAACAAGTCTTCAAAAATGCTTTAACCACCTTGCCAATGGGTGGCGGCAAAGGCGGTTCTGATTTTGATCCTAAAGGCAAATCTGATGCGGAAGTAATGCGTTTCTGCCAAGCATTTATGACCGAACTTTCTCGTCACATCGGTGCCGATCTTGATGTGCCTGCCGGCGATATTGGCGTTGGTGGACGTGAAATCGGCTATCTATTTGGACAATACAAACGTGTTCGCAATGAATTCGCTTCTGTATTAACCGGAAAAGGTTTACCTTACGGCGGTAGTTTGATTCGTCCGGAAGCCACCGGTTACGGTGTGGTGTACTTCGCACAAAGTATGTTAAAAACCAAAGGACAAAGCATTGAAGGTAAACGCGTGCTTATTTCTGGTTCAGGTAATGTGGCGCAGTATGCGGCTGAAAAAGCGATCCAATTAGGCGCGAAAGTGTTGACTCTTTCCGACTCAAACGGTTTTGTTAAATTTGCCGACAGCGGTATGACTGAAGCGCAACTCGCTGCCTTAATTGAATTAAAAGAGGTTCGCCGCGAACGTATTGCCGTTTATGCCAAAGAACAGGGATTAGAATATTTTGCCAACCAAAAACCTTGGGGAATTCCTTGTGATGTCGCACTGCCTTGCGCAACGCAAAATGAATTGGATGCAGAAGATGCCAAAACATTATTGAGCAACGGTTGTATCTGTGTTGCCGAAGGGGCGAATATGCCATCTACTTTAGGGGCTGTAAACGTATTTATCGATGCCAAAATTCTTTATGCGCCGGGTAAAGCCAGCAATGCCGGCGGGGTAGCAACATCAGGATTGGAAATGAGCCAAAATGCGATTCGTTTATCTTGGAGTCGTGAAGAAGTGGATCAACGCCTTTTCGACATTATGGCAAATATCCACGAAAACTGCGTTGCTAACGGTAGTGAAAACGGCTACATCAACTATGTAAACGGCGCCAATATTGCCGGTTTCCGCAAAGTGGCTGATGCAATGCTAGCACAAGGTATCGTATAACCCTTTTCCACAATTCCTTTTATCTCTTGAAGATGGGCATTCCCCATCTTCTTTTTTACTATTCTAACCATTCCTTCTTCAAAAAAGATCAGCATTATTCAATATTATTTTAAATGCAGATTTCTTATAACATTTCCAATTATCATCATATTTTTATTCCTTTTAGTTATAAAAAATAATAAAAAGTGCTAAATAGCCATCTAGCCGTATAGAAATAAATTTATATAATGCCTTTATGTTTTAGTTTAAATGGACTCTGAAAATGGATTGGCAATACGTTGTTAATGCAATTCCAAAATTTATTGATGCAACCTTACTCACGCTTTATTTAGCGGGAGCCGGTATTATTTTCTCGCTCATCATCGGCATTATCTGTGCAGTGCTGCTGGTGTATCCGGTACGGGTTTTATCTCGTATCACTAAGGCTTATATTGAAATTTCTCGTAACACACCGCTGTTGATACAGATTTTCTTTCTCTACTTCGGTGTAGCCAAACTTGGCATTAAACTCGACAGCATTACTTGTGCCATTATTAGCCTTGCATTCCTTGGCGGAAGTTATATGGCTGAAGCCTTCCGAGGCGGATTATTGGCCGTTTCCAAAGGGCAGATCGAATCGGCATTAAGCATTGGATTAACGCCTTTCCAAGTGTTCCGTTATGTGATTTTTCCGCAAGCCTTCGCCGTTGCCATTCCGGCAATTGGCGCAAATTGCCTGTTCTTAATCAAAGAAACCTCAATCGTCAGTGCTATCGCAATTACAGAATTGATGTTCCTTGCCAAAGAGATTATTGGAATGGATTACAAAACAAATGAAGCGCTGTTCTTATTAATGCTCTTTTATTTAATTGTGTTATTACCGTTATCCATTTTCGTACGCTATTTAGAAAAACGTCAACGGAGGGCAAGTTATGGGGTTTGATGGTCTATTTTCGCTTACCAATTTATGGCGTTTATTAGAAGGATTGGGGCTTACTATCTATATTTCATTCGTTGCCATTTTCTTTTCCGCTATTTTCGGCACATTAATGGGAATCGCAATGACCAGCAAAAATCGCCTGATTCGCTATTTTTGCCAGATTTATTTAGAGATCGTGCGAGTTACGCCACTGTTAGCCTTGCTTTTCGTTAGCTATTTCGGCTTAGCAAAATGGTTCAATCTGCATTTAAACAGTGAACTAGTCTGCATCTTTGTCTTTATTTTTTGGGGAACGGCGGAAATGGGAGATTTAGTCAGAGGAGCGATCACCTCAATTGACCGCCACCAGTCGGAATCCGCTTTAGCATTGGGTTTAAGTAAAGCACAAACATTCCGTTACATTCTATTGCCCCTAAGCGTGAAACGTGCATTGCCATCCGTGATTAATCTTTTCACGCGAATGGTGAAAACCAGCTCGCTGGCAATGCTGATCGGTACTTTGGAAGTGATTAAAGTGGGACAACAAATTATTGAAACTTCACTGTTTGCGATGCCTACCGCTTCATTTTGGATTTACGGTTTAATTATGTTGATGTATTTCGTGATCTGCTATCCATTATCTTGGTTTGCCGGTCATTTAGAGAAAAAGAATTAGGATTTAGTTATGCCATTATTAGAAATCAAAAATTTAGTCAAAAATTATGCCGACAGAACTGTTCTAAAAGGGATTAATCTCAGTGTCGAACAAGGCGAAGTGGTCGTCATTTTAGGGCCTTCCGGTTGTGGCAAAAGCACATTATTACGTTGTATCAATGGTTTAGAGCCAATTCAATCAGGCGAATTATTATTGTCGCAACAACAGTTAGGTACAGATATTCGATGGGTCGAGGCTCGCCAACATATCGGAATGGTTTTTCAAAGTTATGAACTTTTTTCTCATATGACAGTGATTGAAAACATTCTGCTCGGGCCATTAAAAGTGCAGAAGCGCCAACGCGCTGAAGTTGAACAACAGGCGGATTTATTACTGAAACGTATCGGACTTTACGAACGCAAAAATGCTTATCCGCGAGAACTTTCCGGTGGTCAAAAACAACGTATCGCCATTGTTCGTGCTTTATGTATGAACCCCGATATTATGTTATTTGATGAAGTCACCGCTGCGCTTGATCCGGAAATGGTACGCGAAGTTTTGGATGTAATTCTAGAACTTGCCAAAGAAGGAATGACAATGTTGATTGTTACTCACGAAATGGCATTCGCTCGTCAAGTGGCAGACCGCATCATTTTTATGGATCAGGGCAATATTATCGAACAAAGTGCCCCTGAACCATTTTTCAGTCAGCCACAAACAGATCGTGCGAAAGCCTTTCTAAATCTATTAAATTACTAATCATAAGGAGCTTTTTATGAAATTTGCTAAAAAATTAACTGCTGCATTATTCGCCACCACACTGGCTTTAGGGCTTACCGCTTGCGATGATAACGATAAAGCGGACGGCGCTAAATCACAACTTGCACAAA
>Ga0079226_10001527_pt1 | contig 17762 bp, 14 predicted proteins | sample Poulit2014_FD_76345 | JGI IMG/M metagenome (GOLD analysis project Ga0079226, IMG submission 76345) | Agricultural soil microbial communities from Georgia to study Nitrogen management - Poultry litter 2014 | ecosystem: Environmental > Terrestrial > Soil > Agricultural land | place: USA: Georgia...
ATGTCAGGTGGTATGCTTCAAAAAGTTACCCGTGGTGCTTCAATGATGGGTATGTTCGTTTTGGGTGCCTTGATTGAACGTTGGGTAAACATCAAATTTACTCCAATCGTTGCACAAACCCCTATCCAAAAGGGTGGTTACATCGAATGGGACAAGCTTCCATCAGGTGCTAAAGGTATTCAAGAAGCTCTTACGCAATGGAACATGGGTAATGGTAAAGCTTTGAGCAGTACTAAAGTTACTACTTTGCAAGACAACTTGGACTCATTGATTCCAGGTTTAGCTGGTCTTCTTTTGACATTCTTCTGTATGTGGTTATTGAAGAAGAAGGTTTCACCAATCTGGATTATCATCGGTATCTTCGTTGTCGGTGTTCTCTTCCACGTATGGGGCATTCTTTAATAAATGGCTAAATCAATTAACACAAGAGTCGATCTAACCGTTGATGGTACCTGGTTTAGAGGTATTGCATCATACGGTAAAATTATGATCGGCGATAAAGCTTTTGAATTTTATAATGAGCGAAATGTTGAAGACTATGTTCAAATTCCATGGAAAGAAGTAACTTATGTAGTTGCGGATGTTCATTTTAATGGACGTTATATTCCACGTTTTGAAATTAGAACTAAATCTAATGGTAAATTTATCTTCGCTGCGCGTGATCCTAAAAAGGTATTGCGTGCAATAAGAAAATACGTACCTGCTGACCATATGCGTAAAGCATTAAGTATGTGGCAACAAATTAAGCAACGTTTTACTCGTAAGAAAAAATAAAGCAAACTAAAAATCCCAAGGTCGAATGGCCTTGGGATTTTTTTAGTCATCAGCAATAGAAGCTTGCAATCTATTTAAGAATAATTCGGCAACGGGTGATAAGTTAGTCTCATGTTTCCAGATAACCGTGATTGGTTCACTTAAAGCTGGCGATATTGGCCTAAATGTTAAACCCGATTCGCTAGAAGTATTAGCAATTTTATCTAGTGTTAACATCATAGCCGCATTGTTTTTAACTAGTAAAGTTCCGTTAAAGCTTAGGTTGACCGTTCCGATGAAATTGACGTCGTCTTTGTAATTGCCAAGCCAATTATCGAAATAGTGCATCGTGTCAGCCTGTTGAGAATTTAAGACGGTTCTGCCAACCAGATCCGCTGGGGTAATTGCCTTCTTTTTAGCTAAAGGATCATTCTTAGTCATTAATACGCCCCATACGTCTCGTTCTGGCAATTGAATGGAAGCGTAGTTTGAAAGGTTAACATTACCAATTATAGCCGCAAAATCGACTGTACCGATGTTTAACTTCTTTTCAGCGAATTCATAGTCACCACTTAGAATATGAATTTTAACTGTAGGGTAGTCCTGAATAATGTTACTTACAATATTCATCAGTCTTTGCATCCCAACACTTTCGCCGGCAGCAATAGTTAAATCACCACTGATTACAGCTGATGATTGCAGGTTGCTCTTAGTTTTGGCAGTTAAAGCTAAAATTTCTTTTGCTTGCTCTAATAAATATTGTCCTGAAGGTGTCAGAGTTAAATGGCGTGGTTGGCGGTTGAATAACTTGACCCCTAATTCGTCTTCCAAATCCGCAATCTGGCGTGATAAAGCAGGCTGAGAAACTAATAATTTCTGTGCCGCTTTCGTCATGTTTAACTCTTGCGCTGTGGCAACGAAATAATTTAAAACTCTTAATTCCATATTTTAACCATAAATAAAAGTTATTATACGTGATACTTAATAAGTTTTTTACATTACTTACTTTACCTTTTAAACTAAAAATGAGCAAGAAAAGGAGTAGCAGATTATGAAGACCCAAGATAAATAACTTATTCAAGAAATTGTCGAACAAAATCAGCGCTTGTTGCAGAACTTGAACGCGCAGCGTCATTATGAATGTGAAGCGCGGCAATTAATCAGTGAAATCACAGGACAAAAAATCCCCAAGAGTACAGAAATTAGATTGCCATTTTACACAGATTATGGCCACAACATCAAAATAGGTGAACGCGTCTTTATTAACTCCAATGTAATGATGGTTGACTTAGGTGACATCACCATTGAAGACGATGTTTTAATTGGACCAGGTGCATATCTTCTTTCCGTTAACCACGGCTTAAAACCTAAGCAGAGAAAAGAACTCGAATTAAAGCCAGTACTTATCAAGAAAAATGCCTGGATCGGTGCCAGGGCTACCATTTGTCCAGGCGTAATTGTGGGTGAAAATGCTGTAATAGCCACTGGAGCAGTGGTTACTAAGGATGTGCTGAAAAACACAGTAGTTGCTGGCGTACCTGCAAAAATTATCAAAAAAATAGACGAATAAAAAAACGCAACATTGTCGCGTCTTTTTTTAAGCTTCTTTTTTGTCACTCCAGAGTTTGGAGATTAAGTACAAGATGATGAAAGTAACGATAGCTGAAATCATTGGGATGCGGTAGCTTGGTAAAATCAAAAGCAAGATGATCATTAATACGAAGAACAATAGAATCAAATAATCAACGTAAGGGAAGCCAGGCATTTTGAAGTCATTTAACTTATTTTCAGGTGTTTTTCTTCTGTAAGCAATGTGAGTCAAAACCATTAAGCACCAGATGATCAAGAACATACTTGTTGAAGTAGATGAAATAAAGTTAAAAGCTTGATCGCCGATAATCAAGGTAATCAGTGGTGCGCAGGCCATAAATAATGCTGACAAAATTAAAGCATTTTGTGGCAACTGCCGTCTTGATAGGTGACCAAAAGTTTGATTCCACTTGCCCTTGCCGTGGAAAGTAACGGAGAACAAAAGTCGTCCCGCACTGTATAAAAAACTGTTAGTGGAGGAGACTGCTGCCGAAATTACTACGAAGTTAATAATTGAACTGGCATTGCGAATACCGGTTGCACCTAAAGCTTGCACAAAAGGACTAGAGTTAGTTGAAACTTTTGACCAAGGAATAACCAATAAAATTCCTAAAATCGCCATCACGTAGAATAGGATAATTCTGATTGGCAATTGATTGATTGCGCGTTTTAATGTGGTTTCTGGATTTTGAGCTTCAGCTGCCGTTAAACCAATTAATTCAACCCCAATAAAACTGAATATTACCATTTGGAATCCTTGTAAAAAGCCGTGTGGACCACGAGCGAAAAATCCGCCATGATCATCTAAATTAGCAAAAGCTACAGGCCCGAAACTTGTTTTGCCACCTGTAATTAATAGATACAAAATCAATAAAACGAAAGCGACGATCGTAATAACTTTGATAATAGCAAAACTAAATTCCAAATTACCAAAAACACGCGCCGAGATTAAATTGATGATTAATAGGGCAACAATGGTAATAATGCCAGGTATCCAAGGCTTTAAAGTTGGAAACCAATATTTGAAATAAATACCTAAGGCGGTAGTTTCTGCCATTCCTAAGGTGATCCAACTAAGCCAGTATAGATAACCAGTGATAAAACCGATGTTTTTACCCAGATATTGTTCAATAAAATCAATGTAAGTATGCTTGTTGAGGTCGGACATAATCAATTCGCCCAATGCACGCATGAGCAGGAATAGAAAAATACCGACGATGATATAAATCAAGATAACGCTAGGCCCGGCCCTATGAATACTGTCACCGACACCTAGAAAAAGACCAGTTCCGATTGTTCCTCCCAAAGCAATTAATTGAATGTGAGCATTGCTTAGGGTTCTTTTATATCTAGAACTAGTCTCTGATTTTTTCTCACTCATATATTTCCCCCATATTCTCAGTTTTCTCACATGTACTTAATATTTTATCATTTTTGCAATCGAGCACCAGTGATTATAGGAAAGCTTTAAAAAATTCAGAAAAATAATATAAATTAATATGTTTGTTAATTCACAAACTAGCAAAAACAGCAATCGCTTTCATTAGTCTGAGAGTAAATTATAGAGTGATTTTTTATGCTTGTTCACTAGTGAATTACGTAAATTATGGCGTTTACTTTTAAATTTATTGTGCTATAGTTGACATTGTAAATTAGTTCACAAGAATTAGTAGATCTTAGAGGTAATAAAATAATGGCTAAGACACAACCAAAAGAGACTCAAACAGAGGAAGAGAAGAAAAAGCAAATTTACGACATGGTTGATAATTTAGTAAAAAGATCACATGTTGCATTAGACCAAATGGCTAACTTCACACAAGAACAAGTTGATAAGATCTGTGAAGCAGTTGCTACTGCAGGTGAACAAAATGCTTACCCACTAGCTAAGATGGCTGTTGAAGAAACTAAGCGTGGTGTAGTAGAAGACAAAACTACTAAGAACATGTACGCTAGTGAAAATATTTGGAATAGTTTACGTCACGAAAAGACTGTTGGCGTAATTGAGGAAGACAAGGAATTAGGTTTAACCAAGATTGCTGAACCTAAAGGTGTTATTGCCGGTGTTACTCCAGTAACTAACCCAACTTCAACTGTTATCTTCAAAGCTATGCTTGCTTTAAAGACTAGAAATACTATTATTTTCGGCTTCCACCCACAAGCTCAAAAGTGTTGTGTAGAAACTGGTAAGATCATTCAAGCTGCAGCCGTTGCTGCGGGTGCTCCAAAAGATGCAATTCAATGGATTGAAGAACCAAGTTTGGATGCTACTACTGATTTAATGAATAACCCAGGTGTTCAAACCATTTTAGCTACAGGTGGTCCTGGTATGGTTAAGGCCGCATATTCATCAGGTAAGCCAGCCATCGGTGTTGGTCCTGGTAACGGCCCATCCTACATTGAAAAGACTGCTAATATTGACCGTGCCGTTTACGACATTGTTTTGTCAAAGAACTTCGATAACGGTATGGTTTGTGCCTCTGAAAACTCAGTTGTTGTAGATGATGAAATCTACGACCGAGTTAAGGAAGAATTCAAGAAGTGGAGCTGCTACTTCTTGAACAAAGAAGAAATTAAGAAGTTTGAAGAACACTTCATCGATCCAAGACGTGGTACTGTTGCAGGTCCTGTAGCTGGTAAGTCAGCTTATGAAATTGCTAAGCTCTGCGGCGTTGATGTACCAAAGGAGACCAAGGTTATTGTTGCTGAATACAAGGGCGTTGGTAGAAAATTCCCACTTTCAGCTGAAAAGCTTTCACCAGTCTTCACTTTATACCGTGCTAAAGATCATGATGATGCTTTCAGAATTTGTTCAGAATTGCTTGATTACGGTGGTCGTGGTCACACTGCTGGACTTCACTCAAGTGATCAAAAAGTAATCAAAGAATTCTCAATGAAGATGGATGCATGCCGTATCTTGGTTAACTCACCAGCTGCTCTTGGTGGTATCGGTGACCTTTACAACAACATGCTTCCATCACTTACCTTGGGTACTGGTTCATATGGTGCCAACACCTTCTCACACAACATTGGTGCTCGCGATTTGCTTAACATTAAAACTGTTGCCAAGCGTCGTGACAACATGCAATGGGTAAAGGTACCATCAAAGACCTACTTCGAACACAACGCAGCTAACTACTTACGTCACATGCCAAACGTTAACCGTTTCTTCATCGTTACTGATGAAGGCGTAGCTGACCAAGGCTTTGCCGATGAAATTACCGACATTATTTCTAAGCGTCGTGGTCAAAAAGAATACGAAGTCTTCAAGGCCGTAACGCTTGATCCAAGCACCGACGTCATTAAAGATGGGGTTCACAGAATGAACATCTTTAAACCAGACGTTGTCATCGCCATCGGTGGTGGTTCAGTCATGGACGCTGCTAAGGTAATGCGTTTATTCTACGAAAATCCAGAAATGAAGTTTGAAGAAGCTTATCAAAAGTTTTTGGATATCAGAAAAAGAGTAGTTCGCTTCCCAAAGATTAACGGCGTTCAACTTGTATGTATTCCAACCACTTCAGGTACTGGTTCAGAAGTTTCACCAATCGCTGTCATTAGCGATGCTAAGACTGGTATTAAGCACACCCTTTGTGACTATGCTTTGACCCCAGATGTTTCTATTGTTGATGACCAATTCGTACAAAAATTGCCCAAACGCTTGATTGCTTGGTCAGGCTTTGAAGCTTTAGGTCACGCAATCGAAAGCTACGTTTCAACTATGGCTACTGACTTTACTCGTGGCTGGTCACTTGAAGCTATTAAGATCATCTTCGCTAACTTGAAGAAGTCATATGATGGTGATCTTGATGCTCGCAAGAAGATGCACGATGCAGCTACTATTGCTGGTATGGCATACTCAAACGCATTCCTTGGCTTGGAACACTCAATTGCCCACACTGTTGGTTCAACCTTTGATATTCCAAGTGGTGTCAGCGATGCTATTGCTTTACCACAAGTTATCCGCTTCAATGCTAAGCGTCCAGAAAAGCTTGCTATGTGGCCTCATTACTCAGTTTACCGTGCTGATAAGGATTACGCAGAAATTGCTAGAGCTATCGGTTTGACCGGTTCAAGCGATGCTGAATTGATTGAAGAATTAGTTCAAAAGATTATCGATTTAGCTCAATCAGTTGGTATCAAGATGGCATACAAGGATTACGGTGTTGATGAAAATGAATTCAATAAGAAGGTTGACCAATTAGCTGTTGAAGCTTACGGCGACCAAAATACTGTAACTAACCCAGTTGCTCCATTAATTAGTCAAATTGCTCAATTGATGAGAGACAGCTTTGAAGGTAAGGATATTAAGACTAAGTAATTTAAATTTACACATACAAAATGGCGATCAGTATATTAAAACTGACCGCTGTTTTTTTGCTCTAAAATCGATTATACCAATTTCAATAATAATCACTTGACCGCTTTGGCAAAAAAGAATATTATTGCAACTGTAACAATGAAATCAAACTAGTCCACTGTCAAAAAGTGAACTAGACCAAAGGAGAAAAATTTATGTGTGGAATTGTTGGGGTTGTTGGTAAACCAGCAAGAGAAATTATTTTAAGCGGATTAACAAATTTGGAATACCGTGGCTATGATTCAGCTGGTATTTACTTGAATGATTTAAATGGAAATGAATATTTGACTAAGGCTGTTGGCCGTATTTCAAACTTAAAAGAAAAGTTGACTCCAGATGAACAAGGTTTGGTAGGTATTGGTCATACCCGTTGGGCTACTCACGGTAAGCCAACTGTTGACAATGCTCACCCTCACTTTGATGAAACTAAGCGTTTCTACTTGGTTCACAACGGTGTGATTGAAAACTTCGCTGAATTGAAGGAAAAGTACTTACAAGGCGTACACTTCCACTCAGATACTGATACTGAAGTGGTTGTACAATTAATCGGTAAGATTGCACGCGACAAGAATTTGGATGGCTTTTCAGCATTTAAGGAAGCTTTGAAGCTTGTTAAGGGTTCATACGCATTCTTGCTTGTTGATAATACTGAACCAGATCATGTCTTTATCGCTAAGAACAAGTCACCAATGATGCTTGGTATCGGTGATGGTTTTAACATCATTGCTTCAGATGCTATTTCAGTAATGGACCAAACTAAGACTTTCGTTGATTTGCACGATGGGGATGTTGGTGACATTACTAAGGATTCTTACACAATTGAAACTGTTGATGGTAAAAAAGTTGACCGTGAACCTCACGTTTTGAACATTGATCCAAACGCAGCTTCAAAGGGTGCTTACGAATTCTACATGCTTAAGGAAATTGATGAACAACCTGGCGTAATGCGTCACATGTCACAAAACTACCTTGATGAAAATGGTGAACCAAAGGTTGATCAAGATATTCTTGATGCTATTTCTAAGGCAGACCGTTTATACATCTTCGCTGCCGGTACTAGTTACCATGCAGGCTTAGTTGGTAAGACTCTCTTTGAACATTACACTGGTATTCCAACCGAAGTTGGTTTGGCCTCAGAAGCTGGCTACCACTTCCCAATGATGAGCAAGCACCCATTCTTCATCTTCTTGACTCAATCAGGTGAAACTGCAGACTCACGTGTTGTTTTGAAGGAAGTTAACAAGCGTGGCATTCCAAGCTTAACTATGACTAACGTAGAAGGTTCAACTCTTTCTCGTGAAGCTACTTACACAATGCTCTTGGGTGCTGGCCCTGAAATTGCCGTTGCTTCAACTAAGGCTTACACCGCTCAGATTGCTTTACAAGCTGTTCTTGCTAAGGCTCTTGGTGAAAAGTTGAATAATGAAAATGCTAAGGATTGGGACTTGCGTCAAGATTTGGCAATGGCTGCAGAAGGCATCCAACAAATCGTTGACGGTAAGGAAAAGATCAAGAAGCTTGCAGATGACTACTTGATTAAATCAAGAAATGCATTCTACATTGGTCGTGGTATTGACTATGCTGTTGCTCTTGAAGCTGCTCTTAAGTTGAAGGAGGTTTCATACATCCAAACTGAAGGTTTTGCAGCGGCAGAACTTAAGCACGGTACTATTTCATTAATTGAAAAAGGTACTCCGGTAGTTGCTTTGATTAATGATCCAGTTACTGCTGATCTTACTCGTGCTAATATTCAAGAAGTTGTTTCTCGTGGTGCTAGTGTAATTACTATTGTTGGTAAGGACTTTGCTCGCGAAGGCGATGACATTGTTTTGCCAGAAATTAACTACTATATGTCAGCACTTTTGACAGTTGTACCTGCTCAACTTCTTGCATACTACGCTTCTAAGGATAAGGGCTTAGATGTTGATAAGCCACGTAACTTAGCTAAGAGTGTTACTGTTGAATAATTAATATTTGAATAAAACTAAGGATAGCGATGGTGAATGTGCCATTGCTATTTTTAGTTAAGATAATTCATTGAGATATTTTTGTACGGACTTAAAAAACTTGCTATAATAGTAATGAAAAAAAGGTCGGCAAATGAGCCGAATTCTAGCATTAGTTGTAACGCATCTGATACAGACACGAAGGCGTCTTCTTTCTATTAGGATAGGAATACGAGTTAAAAATCACTCATAAGCACTATCTCCTTGAAGGATTGCCACCGCTTCAGCTTTTCTACGGATAAAATTATACTAAATTCGAATATACGTTCACAAGCGAACAAAGTAAATTTATCGTAAATCTCGAGTGAAAATAAAAGGGACCGAATCAATTTGATTCGATTCCTTTTTGCGTCTAATTGTTTTTAGCTATTTCTGCCGCATTTTAGCTAAATATTGTTGGTGCTTTTGTTCTGCCTTTTCGTCTTTTCAATAAAGAAGTAGGCGACAGCAGCCAAGACACCGACTACAACACCAACCAAAATTGTCTTCCAAGTGAAGTTAGTAACCATGTAGCAGGAAATTAACAAAGCCAAGATTGGAATTGTGTAGCCGCCAGGAAGCTTGAAGCCATGGTTAGGGAATTCATTGATGTGCTTGAATTTGATAACTGCCAAAATTGATGGCACGTATTGAACAAAGGAAGCAAGAACGATGCAGGATACCAAGAAATTGATAATTGTAAATAGAATAATTAAGCCAATAGCTGTCCCATAATAAACAACTGCGTTGTTGTATACTGGCCAAAAATTGGCGAATATTTCTACGAAAACTACGCTTTAGCTTATGCTCTAGGAATTACGGCTGGTGTTAGTGATTGGACTGCGCCAAAGAGTTTATATACCACTAAAACTAATAAATTTAAGCTGAATTTAACTTATACCAATGGATTTGATCAGCTTGCATTGCCTAATGCGGATAAGCAAGAAATCGAAGTTAACTATATCACAGCACCTAGTTTAAAAGACGATCCCATTTATATCTTTAATGCCGGCGGTGATGCAAGCCCAACTCTTAACATTTCTGTCGATGGCAAGCCAACTAAATATCCAATAGCAAATCTCGGGTTACAATACCCTGCAGCCGTTGGTCAAAATAAGCAACTAATCCAACAGGCAGTTAATGGCAGTGATTTTAAAAATCAGGTTAAGATTACCTTAGCTGATGGCACGCAAATGTCTGCTAGTCAGTTACAATTAGCTGGAACTAATCAGACTAGTGCCGACATGAATTCTGGTAAGTTTCATTTGATTATCAATACAACTTTTAACAATGGGTTTACTGATGCTGGTCAGCCACTAATCTTTGCTAATCCAGACAGTCAAGATCCGGGAGCAACGCAAAAGTTTGCTAAGGCTGTGAAAAAAGCATATAAAGATTTAGGCTGTGCTCAAACTACACCAGTAAACGTTGGTACTTTACCACAAATAAAATGGCAAAGAATTAAGGAAGATGCCTTTGCCATCATGATTTCTGTAAAAAATATAAAGAATGAAGTGGTAGATCTTACCAACGGTCCTACAAGTTACACAGAGAATGACGGTCGCAACTTAAGCAATTTTGTTGAAAACCCTGTAACAGTTAAAGGTGGTCCTCATGGGACTATTAATGTAATTAATAATTTACTCTCTGGTGGCAATAAAGTTTGGCCTGCCGGAACTACCTTTGAATGGCAGGGTGACAACGGCGAAAAGAGTCTGGTTCTAGACAAAGCCGGAGAAACCAGGAACGGTAATATTGTAATTACTTTGCCAAGTGGTTCAAGGTATACGGTTAAGGATATTACGCTTACTACCAAGGCTAATGTAAAGGTCGAGAGTAGAACAATTGATTATGGTACGAAGTTAACGGCTAAAGATCTTGTTACTAACACGGATGTCTTTCCAGAAGGTACTACTTTCCAATACGTTGGTAATGAATCTAATTGGATGAAGCCAGGTTCCTACAATGATGTTCAGATTACTGCTACGTATTATGATCAAGGAACTAAGAAAAATATTGTTACTCCAGTAGCTCACTGTAATGTAGCCATTAATGACAGTCGCCGCATTACGGTCTTAAAGGGCTACACTGCTTATACTGGTGGCCCTGCTGACAATAAGAATAAGGTCCCAGCAAATCAATTTGTATTCCCAACTTGGAATTCAGAAAATACCTCTCTTTCTAGCAACGCATCAATAGCATATACAGATGCAGCTTCTGTTTATGAAGCAAAGCCAGTTCACACGATTTTGTATATTCCTGATGAAGTTCAAACTAGAACACTTACTGCTCATTTTAAGATTGCTGGTGGTGAACATAATGGGAAAACTATTGCTCCAGATGCTCAAGTTCAAGTATTCTTTAAGAAAGCAGGTACTTTAGATACAGCTACTAATAAGATTGTTTACACTGGTAATTGGGCTCCAGATTGGGATGCAGGCGACGAAGCTACTCCTGGTTTCCACGTAATTTCAGGATCTTGAAGTTTACCACCTAAGGGTAATGACGCTTCTATTGGATTGACTTCTCCTAGTCGTGATGGTTACACCGTGGCTAACATTAGATATGATGGTTCATACTCAACTTTCACATTTGCAAACCCAAATTACAACTCTAATACGGTCTATATGAATAATGATAATGATGTTTGGTACATGAGAAATGACTTAACTACTTACTATGTTCCAAATTCATTATTAAATAAGAGTGTTACAAGAACGATTACCATTAAGGAACCAGGTCAAGCAGATCGCACAATTACGCAAACTGCCAAATTAAGCAGACAAGTTAAAGTAAATGGTGATGATACTGGAGTCACCTTTGAAGGCTTTGATGGTAGTGGTTGGAAAGCTGATAGTAACTGGGGCGTACAAGATGTTCCAATTCATGCTGGCTACAACATTTCTGTCACTCAAACAGTTAAAGGAGGATCTACCTCAACTCCACTTCAACTTGTAAATGGTCAAATCCCTGCCGAAACAGTAAACGGTGATACTAAGAATACGCAAATTGTTGTAACTTACGGTGCTACTGCAACTGCTACAGCAACTCTTGGCAAGGAAGGTAGTCGCGATTATGATGCAAAGACTACTTCAGTAGCTGATGTTTTGAGCAAGTTAGGTTGGACTGATAGTGGTTTTGTAAAGAATCAAACATTGAAGTCAACTGACTTAACTGCTAGTGACTATGCTTGGTTCACCAAGAATGCTGATGGTACGTTCACTGCTATGACTGGTGATCCAATCAATGCAGGCACTTACTACTTGAAGCTCAAGGATAGTTCAGAAGCTAAGCTGAAAGCGGAAAATCCAAACTACAACTTAACGATTAATGGTGAATTTACTTACACAATTAATCCTGTAAGTGGTACTGCAACTTTAAGTGGTTCAGCTTCTAAGATTTACGATGGCAAGGATATTTCACTTGATGATTTGAATAGTCCTGATGGTGATATTGAAGCTAAGTTTACTTTCCCAGGTAGCACTGTTGCTGATACTTACAAGTTACATGCAGGTGACTACACCATTGAAAATAATTCAGCTAAGGCCGATGACTACACTGTTAGCCTAAGCACTGATGGCCTCGCTCGCTTGCAAGCTGCTATTGATAATTACGCAGGTGCAGGTAATGTAACTCTTGCTGCTAAGGATTTAAGTAGCAATGCAAGCTTTACAATTAAGCAAAAAGACTTAATCGTAACTTTAGACAAGAAGCCAAATACCACTCCTGGTAAGACTTACGATGGTCAAACAGCAACAATTGACGATAATGATGCTCAATTTACTGCAGCTGGTTTAGTTGAAGGTCAAACTTTGAATGTTGCTAACTTGACACCTAGTGATTATGAGTGGGTTGATAAAGATGGCAAGAAATTGGATAAAGTTCCAACCGATGCTAGTACTTACTACATTGCTTTAACTCAAGCTGGTGTAAAGCAATTGCAAAAGGATAATCCAAACTACAAAGTTAGCGAAAGTGGTCAGTTTGCATATGTAATAGCTAAAGCAGAGGCTAAAGTTGAATTTAATGGAAGTTACGAAGGAACTTCAACTGCTCAGGATGCGAAGATCTACAGAAATGCTGTAGTTGACGAAGTTACTGGTAAAGTAACTTATGGTGCTTGGTCAACTGGAAATTGGGGACCATTCACTACACCAACGATTGATGGATATACTCCAACAATTGCAAGCATAGCAACTAAACCTGTAACTTATGGTACTGATCCAGAAAGTGTTGATATCACTTACACACCAAATGCTCAAACAACCAACATTATCTACAAAGACGAAGATGGTCAAACCATTAAGACTGACAAAGTTGACGGTAAGACCGATGAAACTGTTAAAGTTGATTCAATAATTCCAGCAGGTTGGAAGCTAGTTGATGGTCAAGACGTTCCTGAAACTGTGAAATTTGGACCAAATGGACATCCAGATATTCCTGTTGTAATTGAACACAAGACAATCACAGTAACTCCAGAAACTCCTGAAGATAAGATCCCAACAGGTAAGGTTCCAGTCAAGACTCCAAATGAGTCTTCAGATGATACCGAAATCGATACCACTCCGAAGGATCAAGATCTTGAATCTGGTCCAGCCGTAATTAAGGGCTACGAAGAAAACAACGCACCTTTATATGAAGATATGAATAATTCTGCTCCAGCTAGAAACAATAATTCAATTTCATCAAAGGGTGCTGATACATACGCTTCAACTAATGCCCCAGCTAAGGCTGCTTCAGCCGAAACTGAAGAAAACAGTGGCAAGCATGAATTACCACAAACCGGTGAAAAGCAAAATGAAGCTGGTATCTTCGGTATCCTTGCAATGGTTTTAGGCCTCTTTGGTTTAGCCGATCGCAAAAAGAAAAAGGATGAATAATCATCCCTTTGAATAAAACAAGACTCTGACGCAAAACTGCGTTGGAGTTTTTGTTTGCTCAAAAATTTTGTTATAAATTGAACAAAGTAGAATATATTTTTTATATTTTCCAAAAAATAGACATAATATTGATATTTATCAAAATATGATTTTGACAGTTTTACATCTCGAAAAAATAATTGCAATTATTACCTATATAACAATATATTTGATTGACTTTGCTGTTTAATTGAATTTTTGAAAATCATTTGACTGGCTATTCTAATAAGCTATACTATTAAGTGAAAATTCACTTGTGAAAAATATAACTAATATTTAGGGGATGTAGTTAATGAGAAAAGTTTTGGCGGTCAATTCGGGGAGTTCGTCATTCAAGTTTAAATTATTTTCATTGCCTGATGAAAAGGTAGTAGCACGAGGAATGGCCGATCGTGTAGGTCTGGCAGATTCTACCTTTACAATTGTGTTAGCTAATGGGGAGTCACATAAAAAGCAAATTGCTATTCCAGATCAAGAAGCTGCGGTAAATTTATTGATTAATGACTTGAAGAAATATCATGCTGTCGAGAAATTGCATGAGATTGTTGGGGTAGGACACCGTGTGGTAAATGGCGGTGAATATTTTAAAGATTCAGCCATTATTAACAAGGATAATTTACAAAAGATTTGGGATTTAGCTGGTTTTGCGCCTTTGCACAATCCTGCCGAAGCTAAGGGAATTGAAGCCTTTATGCATGTCTTGCCAGATGTGCCGCAGGTAGCCGTGTTTGATACCTCTTTCTACCAAACATTAGATCCTGTGCATTATCTGTATTCTATTCCTTATGATTATTACAAAAAGTATGGTGCGCGGAAATACGGTGCTCATGGCACATCCGTGCATTACACTACCTTAGAAGCAGCTAAGATGATGCAACGCGATGTGAAGGACTTAAAGCTAATTATTTGTCACTTAGGCTCCGGTTCTTCGATTACCGCTGTTAAAAATGGCAAGTCTTATGATACTTCAATGGGCTTTAGTCCCTTGTCCGGAGTAACTATGGGTACGCGGTCAGGCGATATTGACCCATCTCTTGTGCAACACTTAATGCATAAAACCGGAGATTCAATTGATGAGATGATTGATATTTTGAATAAAAAGTCTGGTTTAATTGGACTCTCTGGTATTTCTTCAGATATGCGTGACTTGAAATATAACGATGATCCGCGAGCTGTTTTGGCACGCAAGATTTTTATCAATCGTGTTGTGCGTTATATTGGTTCATATCTTGCTGAAATGGGCGGCGCCGATGGAATAGTCTTGACCGCAGGCGTTGGTGAAGGCGACGTAGAAGTGCGCAAGCAGATAATGGATGCCTTTAGGTATATGGGTGTAAAACCTGACTATGAGGCTAATAAGAGCAATGGCCGGAAGTTTATCACTAAGCCGGATTCCAAGATTCAAGTGATGATCATTCCAACTAATGAAGAGTTGATGATTGCCCGTGATGTTGTCCGTTTAACTAAATGTTGCTAATAAGCATAAGCAGAAGTTATTCCGCAGAATAAAAAATAGATATTTTTCTTTAGGTCTGAAACGTACTTAAATAAGTAGTGAAGAGATCGTTTTAGAAAGGAAAATATCATGTCAATTAAAGAAGATGCACAAAGAATTCATGCTAACTTATTAGAAAAAACGGATCCAGAAGCCTTAGAACGGATTAATCATTTTGCTTTTGATGAAGTACAAGCTGCGGTTGATTTGCCTGATAGAACTAAGATGTTGTCAACGCTGGCTTATTTGGTAGGGATGCAAGGGATTGACGAGTATAAGGTCATGCTTCCCGTTGCTCTTGATAACGGGGTTAGTCCAGTTGAAGCTAAAGAAGTTTTGTATCAAGCTGTTGACTATTTAGGATTAGGTCGTGTTTTTCCATTTTTCAAAGCAACTAACGATATTTTGACTGCAAGAGGAGTAGATTTACCGCTACCAGGTCAGTCAACCACAACGATGAAGAATCGCTTAGAAAAAGGTGAAGAGACGCAAATTCGTTTATTTGGTCCGCAAATGAAGGATTTTGCCAAGAAGGGTACCATCAACAAGTGGCTTGTAGATAATTGTTTTGGTGATTACTACACCAGAAAAGGTTTAGACGATCGTGACCGCGAAATGATTACATTTTGCTACATTGCTGCACAAGGTGGCTGTGAACCACAATTATTATCACATGCGCAAACTAATATTAGATTGGGCAACGACAAGGAATTCTTAATGAAGCTCATTGAACAAAATGTGCCATTCATTGGATATCCTCGTTCACTTAATGCAGTGAGAATCATTAACCAAGCTGATGAAGCAGTTAACGGCAAAGATTAGAAAATCGATAAATTAAGCCCTTTCATTTAACAGCTTAAGCTAATAGAACTAGAATAGAAGATGTAGATGAAAGGAAGCTTATAATTATGGCAGATGCAAAAGAAATTGAACAAACAGCAATGATTGATCGTGAAATGGACCAAGTATTTGATTGGGCAAAGGGTAACTCAATGCCTATTCGTGACGCTATTTGGGACCACGAAATGGAAGCAAACAACCATGACACCATGAAGACTGAAGTAGCCTGTGAATGGATGCTCAAGGCCGATGATGACAAGATCAAGGATTACTGCGAAAAAAACTTAAAGAAGTAACTAAAATATTCTACTAGTCTTAATAATTTCGTCTGCTTTAAATTGACCAAATTTTAATTTGGTCAATTTTTTTGTATATTTCTTGCAAACGGCATATGAATCATCAATAATTATCAATAATTGTCTTATTAATGAAATGGGTGATAAAAATGAGACTGAAATTGGAACATTCTGCTGGTGCAGTTATTTACCGTAGACGTGAGGATGGTCAATTAGAGTTTTTAATTGTTCAAAGCGTGATTAATGACAATTGGGGCTTTCCTAAGGGACACTTAGAAAATTATGAGGATGCTGAAACTGCAGCTAAGCGAGAGGTATTTGAGGAAGTAGGGTTAAAGCCAGAATTTGATTTTAATTTTGTTCAAAAAACGCGATATGCATTAGCTGCAGGTAAAGAAAAAATGGTTACCTACTTTTTAGCTAAATATGTTGCAGGACAAGAGGTAGTTACGCAAAAAGAAGAGATCAAGGGCGATAAGTGGATAACACGTGCTGAAGCTGAAAAGTATCTCACTGTTTATGATAAGATGCGAGTGCTTGAAGCTGCACAAGACTATATTGAAAAAAGTAATTAAAGATCTACATAACAAAAAGACGAGAGCAATTAACTCTCGTCTTTTTAGTAGATGATTCTATGTGTTTGTTTATGGTTACCAATATCAAGTAAAATTAATTCAATTTGTTCAGTGTATTCGTTAAAACGATAGTATAGTAACCAGTCATCGTTATACTGTCTATCTATATGCATTTCTCGTACACCTTTGTCTAAAGGATGATCTTTATGCTTTTTTAAAAATTTTTGATCGTTCGTCACGATTGCTTTGACGCATTTTTTTACTTTATCCATTGGATAATGTTTTCTATTATATTTTTTGGCAGATCGAATGAATAGTGGGGTATACTTAATCTTCATCATTCAAAGCCTTATCGAATCCTTGATTAAATTCTTCTAATGAATTAAATTCACCAGCGAATTCACCTCGATCAGCTTCCGCAATAGCAGCATCTAATTCAGTAGTTGGTTTTAATGATAGAGGGATACTTTTAGTATGTTGAACCTCTTTTAAATACATTTTTATTCCTGTACTCAAATCTAAACCATAATATTTAAAAATAGCAGCAACTTCTTTTTTATCTTTTTCTGGCATTTTAAAATTTACTTGACTTAATTTTTCTTTATTTGAAATCATAATATCAGCTCCTTATATCTATTTTATTGTAAATTAAAGAAACTATAAATAAAATAGATATAAGATATATAGCTAATTAATAGAAATACAAGATTATACCAAAAAAGACGAGAGTAACAACTCTCGTCTTTTAGTCATTAAGAAAATGTGTTTTTAATTATATGAGGTAATATTATTTTCCCTAATTATTAGCTTAATTCCTTGATAATAGCTTCCAAGGTCTTCTTAGCTTCATCTTGAATTGGAGTTTCTGGGTGTTCTTCATCGTACTTGTTAAGCCAGTTCAAACGATCTTGCATTCTCTTAGCCAAGGTCTTTTGGTATTCTGGGTCTTCAA
>Ga0079226_10001528_pt1 | contig 17761 bp, 14 predicted proteins | sample Poulit2014_FD_76345 | JGI IMG/M metagenome (GOLD analysis project Ga0079226, IMG submission 76345) | Agricultural soil microbial communities from Georgia to study Nitrogen management - Poultry litter 2014 | ecosystem: Environmental > Terrestrial > Soil > Agricultural land | place: USA: Georgia...
AACAATAATACAAAATCACACGCAATTATCTTTATGGAGTAACACTTAAAACCATTGATTTCACCGTATTTCATAATTCAACAAAGCACAAAAAAACGGCTCACAACACGCCGGGCATGATGTAAGCCGAAAAATAAAATAATAGAAGCTTGATATGACGGGGTTTTCCTTAGGGAAAACCTCGTTTTTTGTATTAAAGTAACAAAAAAGTAACATTAATAATGAAATGAGACACAATTGTGCGAAATAGATTCAATGAAAATGTGGTTAAGTTGGTTGAAATAAAAACGCTCCGCAATTGGACACATAGAATTTCTATATGCTTAAGAATTAAGAGAGCATTATATGAAAATAAATATGCATAGTTTCTCGATAAATAACGAGTATACTATAAATGTATTTAAAAACTGGGGGCGCTGAGTATGATGCATGGAATGTATGGATATGGATCAATTTGGATGATTGTTTTTTGGATTATTTTAATAGGATTTGGTATTTATTTATTAATGAAATTCATTAATGGAGATAAAGATAGCGGAAACAATAATAAGAAGAGTAGCCCTTTACAAACACTTCAAGAACGATTGTCAAGAGGGGAAATTGATGAGGAAGAATATGAACATTTGAAATCGATTATTAAGCGGGATAAAGACTAAGCTGAAACAACTATAGTGATGCTTGAACATAGGCGCAGAGAAATGAAATGTGAAAAGTAATGAAGAACGTAGAAAGAAAGCTATTAAAGGTTAAGCATCAACAATTTCTTATGACATCTATTATGAGAAAGTTGATAATTACACCTAACAAGTAATGTTGATTGGTATTTTGATAGCTATCCTAGTAAGTACGGGGAGGAACGATGTTTAACAAACTTTCATTTAAAATTGGCTTATTATTCTTTGTATTTATACTAATAATTGAATCTTTTTTGTTTTTTATTTTATATATTAATTTGGCAAATAATCGGATTGACGAGGTAATGGATAGCTTACTTGCGCGCGGTAACACACATCGTGATGTACTAGAAGACCACTTTGATCAGTCGACACTTGAACATGTAGTAATCATGGAATCTGAGTCAGAGTTTTCTGTTGTCATTACAGATGAAAACGGAAAGATTATTGTTTCGTCCGACTCTACAAAAAAGGCTATGATGGATGTTGTGAACCATTCCGACGAGAACATGGACGTACCTATAGAAGGAAAAGTTGTTGAAGACCGTTGGAATGAAAAACAGTATATTGCAACGGACAGTCCAATTACGGTGAATGGTAGACATCAGGGTCATGTTTTCATGTTTGCCGATACAGGCTATGTGAAACAGACAGTCAATCAGCTAAGCAATCAGTTTTGGATCACAGGTTTGATAACCGTTGTTTTAACAATCATAACTATATTTGTATTATCTCGATTTATTGCTCATCCATTAATAAAAATGAAGAAAGCAACGGAGCAATTAAGCAAAGGTAAACATCATGTGGAACTACATACAGCACGAAAAGATGAGTTAGGAGAATTAGCGAATTCAATTACAAAGCTTGCGGAAGATTTAAAAACATCAAAAACAGAAAGAAATGAATTTTTGGCGAGTATCGCACATGAATTGCGTACACCATTAACTTATATAAAAGGTTATGCCGATATTATCAATCGAAATGATACGACGAAAGAAGAAAAAGAAGAATACATCGCGATTATCCGGGAAGAAGCTGAGGAATTAACGATGCTAATCAAACATTTATTTGAATTGGCAAAAATGGATGAACATAATTTTACAATCTATCCTGAATGGTTAAACTTAGGTGATTTCCTTCACCACATAATAGAAAAAATGCAACCTGTTTTAACAGATGAAAAAATAACATTTCATATTGATTGTCCAGATGACTCAATGGTCTTTATTGATCCAGAAAGATTTCAACAGGTGTTTATGAACATATTTGATAATGCACAAAAACATTCGGATGAAGAATCCACAGTTAAAATAAAGGTTACTAAAACGGATCACCACATTGTTATTGAAACAGTAGATCAAGGGGAAGGAATCCCTGAAAGTGACCTACCGTATATATTCGATCGATTGTATCGGGTGGAAAAATCCCGATCAAGACAAAGTGGTGGTGCTGGATTAGGTCTATCGATAACAAAAGAGATTGTAGAATCGCATGGTGGTAGTATTGAAATTGAAAGTCAACAAAGTATAGGGACAAAAGTAATAATTAAGTTGTTAAGGGGTGAATACATCGATGAAAAGAGTATTGATCGTTGAAGATGAAAAAAGGATGGCAGATTTAATTGCCTTATATTTACGTCCTCATGACTATGCATGTGAAAAAGTTTATCATGCAAAGGAAGCAATAGATTATATTGAAAGTGAAATGTTCGATATGGTTTTGCTAGACATTATGATGCCTGAAATAAACGGGTGGGAATTATGTGAAAAAGTCAGACGGTTTTCAGATATTCCAATTATTATGATTACAGCACGCGATCAACAGGAGGATATTGTAAAAGGCCTTAAAATTGGTGCGGATGACTATATTACAAAACCATTTGATGAGAATGAGCTGCTTGCAAGAATGGAAGCTCTTCTACGGAGACAAGTACCGAAATCCTACTTGAAAATAAATAATCTAATCTGGGATAAAAGTCAGTTTAAGTTAACATTTAAGAATAAGCCTATTCCTTTAACACCAAAAGAATTTTTGATGCTTGGGCATTTTATTCAGAATCCAAATCAAGTGTTTGCAAGAGAGCAATTAATTGAATTGCTTTGGGGTTTTGATTCAGAAACAGAAGGTAGGACTGTTGATTCCCATATCCGAAATATGCGCGATAAGATTCGGTATGCAGGATTCCCTATTGATGATTACTTTCAAACTGTATGGGGAGTAGGATATAAATGGATAACGGAATAAAAATGTTATCTGTTTTGTAACTAAATCTTCATTTTAACTGCATACTTTTACCTTAATATAAATATTAGAAAGTATTTATATGAATAGAAGGTGTTGTTAATGAAAAGAATAGTTTTGATCATAACAGGGTTAATTGTTTTGTTGGTTATAAGTGCCTGTGGTAACATGAGCCCATTTGATAATGGTGGGCAAATGTCAGGTGATCACATGAATAAATCAGAAGATGGTAATGATTCTTCTAGTAATAGTATGGGGATGATGGGGCATGACCATGATATGCCTTTGCAGTCTTCTACAGGGGAGAATAAACTTAATATTCCGCCAATGTTAAAAAGTGATAAAGAAACAGAGGATGAAGTGTATTATACAATTGACGCACAGCAGGGACAGACAGAAATATTTGATGGAGTACAAACGGAAACTCTAGGTTATAATTCATCTTTTTTAGGACCAGTTGTGAAACTTAAAAAGGGTCAAACAGCACATATAAAGTTAAAAAACAGTTTAGATGAGGAAACAACTTTTCACTGGCATGGACTAATTATTGACGGAGAAGCAGACGGAGGACCGCATACCGTCATAGAGCCAGGAGAAGAAAGAGAAATTACATTTAACGTACAACAAGATAGAGCAACACTATGGTTTCATCCCCATCCAGAAGGAAAAACTGCAAAACAAGTTTTTAGTGGGCTTGCTGGTTTGTTGTACATTGAAGATGATTTAGAAGATACATATGAATATGGAGAAAATGATTTCCCTTTAATTATACAAGATCGGACTTTCAATGATCAAAAACAATTGGATTATGAAGCCGTTAAAGATCCCGACGGTACTATGGGAGAAACGTTACTTATAAATGGTACATTAAATCCTCGCTTAACCGTCAATAAAGAAAAAGTACGTTTAAGATTATTAAATGGATCAAATATGAGAAATTATACAATTAAACTAAGTAACAACCAAAATTTTGAACAGATTGCATCAGATGGTGGGTTGTTAAATGAACCGGTGGAATTAAATGAAATACAGTTGACACCATCAGAAAGAGCTGAAATAGTTGTTGACTTTTCCCAGTTTAAAACAGGTGAGGAAGTGAAGCTGATGATGGATGACGGGACAGTATTACTTCCTTTTAAACTGAATGAGCAAGGAAAAGACAGTGAAAGTGAAATGGAACAGCGAAAAAACCCGGTGACGATCAGTGACGAAGCCATGCAAAAACAGGTCAGTAAAGAAATTAATTTAAGTGGAATGGGACACCACGTCTCCATTAATGGTAAAAAGTTTGATAAAGACCGTATTGATCTTACACAAAAACAAGGTGAAACGGATGTGTGGGAGATATATAATGAACCGGATATGATGGGTGGGATGATTCATCCTTTCCATATTCATGGGACACAATTCAAAGTTATATCGATTAATGGAGAAGAACCTCCGAAAAATTTACAAGGATATAAAGATACAATTTCCTTAGACCCGGGAGATAAAGCAAGGATTGCAGTTAAATTTGAAGAAACAGGTACGTATATGTACCACTGTCATATTTTAGAGCATGAAGATAATGGTATGATGGGCCAGATAAAGGTGGAATAATGCATTCAAATAGCAAAGAGTGTCTCAATGAATTTTAGAGATGCTCTTTGCTTATACTTGTTCATAAATTGCTTTATTACAGTGATTACTACGATTTTTATTCTGAATGCTTATAAAATTACTTTAAGGGAAAAAATATATAGAGTCTATTGATAAAATCTGGATAAAGTGAAGATAAGATAAATATAACAGTAGAAATGGGAAATATAAATTATATCGATGGAAGTGAGGAGATATACAATGAATAGTAAAAATAAGACTGAATATGAGCATACCCATACTCATCATGATAACGGTCAGGAAGGTGACCACAATGGTGATCATGATAGTCATGAAGGACATGAACATCATGATCACGGGGATATGGTAAGTGATTTCAAAAAACGTTTTTTCATATCTTTAATTATTACCGTACCTATTCTTGTTTTATCACCAATGATACAGAGCTTTATAGGTGTGGATTGGCGCTTTGCTAATGATCAATATATTATATTTGCTCTTGCATCATTTGTATTCTTTTATGGGGGCTGGCCTTTTATCACAGGTGGCATTAGTGAATTAAAGGACAAAAATCCTGGAATGATGACACTGATCGGGCTTGCGATTACGATTGCTTATGGATATAGCGCACTTGTCGTGTTTGGATGGGAAGGACAGGATCTATTTTGGGAACTTGCCACACTCGTTGACATTATGTTACTTGGTCATTGGATCGAAATGCGATCAGTCATGGGTGCTTCAAATGCGCTTGAAAAACTTGTACAATTAATGCCTGACGAGGCACATAAACTTGATGAAAATAACCAAATTGAAGATGTACCAACTTCAAAACTCAAAAATAAAGATACAGTACTCGTTAAGCCGGGAGAAAAAATTCCAGTCGATGGACTTATTGTGAGTGGTTCTTCTACAGTGGATGAATCTATGTTGACAGGTGAATCTGTGCCTGTTGATAAAGGCAAGGATGAGGAAGTCATTGGTGGTTCGATTAATAATGAAGGGTCATTAACGATAGAAGTATCTAAGACAGGTGATGAATCTTATTTATCACAAGTAATTACATTAGTTAAAGAGGCACAGGAATCACAATCAAAAACACAAGATTTCACCGATCGAGCAGCAAAATGGCTCTTTTACCTTGCGTTAACAGCGGGGATTTTAACATTGGCTATATGGCTGATGCTGGGTTATTCCTTTGATGTTTCCCTAGAGCGCATGGTTACGGTGATGGTTATTACTTGTCCACATGCACTTGGCTTAGCAGCGCCTTTAGTCGTTGCCGTATCGACAACTCTTTCTGCTAAAAATGGGTTGCTAATTCGTAATCGCGCTAACTTTGAAGAAGCTCGTAATTTAAATGCAGTTGTTTTTGATAAAACTGGGACATTGACAGAAGGTAAATTTGGTGTGACGGATATCGTAGCAAATGAAGGTTACACAGATGAAGATGTATTACGATATGGTGCTAGTTTAGAACAGCAATCTGAACATCCAATTGCTGTTGGTATGGTAAAATCAGCAGAGCAAAAAGAGTTGAAGTTAAAACAGGTAACAGATTTTCAATCCATTACTGGTAAAGGGATTGAAGGGGAAATTGACGGACGAAAAATAAATGTTGTAAGTCCTGGTTATATTAATAGCATGAACATAAAATATGATACTGAGAAATTAGATCAAATGTCTTCGCAAGGGAAAACAGTTGTGTTTGTATTGGTGGATGAAACGTTAATTGGAATGATTGCTTTGGCAGATATCATTCGTGAATCTGCAAAGGAAGCTATTACTTCTCTTAAAGAAAATGATGTACATTCCATCATGTTGACGGGTGATAATGAAAAAGTAGCGCACTGGGTAGCAGAACAGCTTGGAATTGATGAAATTTATGCTGAAGTTCTTCCAGACCATAAAGCGGATAAAGTGAAAGAGATACAATCTAAAGGTTGGAAAGTAGCGATGACTGGAGATGGAATCAATGACGCACCAGCACTCGCAACAGCTAATTTAGGAATAGCCATTGGTGCTGGTACAGATGTGGCAATGGAAACAGCTGACGTGGTTCTTGTGAAAAGCAATCCCAAGGATGTCGTTACGTTAATGGACTTGTCCCAGAAAACCTACCGTAAAATGGTTCAAAATTTATGGTGGGCGGCTGGATATAACATATTTGCCATCCCATTGGCAGCAGGTGTCTTAGCATCCATTGGTATTGTTTTAAGCCCAGCAGTGGGAGCTGTATTAATGAGTTTAAGTACAATTATTGTTGCAATCAATGCGAAGCTATTAAAAGCTTAATGAAGGGAGATAAAATTTATGTTAAGTAAAACACGTTAAAACCTGGCGATGAAAGAGTTTAAGGTCACAACTAATAGTCTCGAAGATAATCGGAAATGCAGATAACAAAAAGTAGTCCGTTCAACAACATTGAAAGGACTAACTAAATGTTTCAATGAGACGATTTGATATTAAGAAAAGTTATAAGCATGAACCCATTGAAATAGACATTTTGGGTTCATGCTTTTGATATTATGTATCCAACTCCACAAATTCTGCACAAAAATAGATTATTATTAAATTGAAGGACTGATATTTTTAGTAGAGAGAAAAAATTTTTATGTTTTTTATAGCCAAGAAGGGGAGCGTATATGATACCAATTGGAAAGATAGTGAAGATATCAAATAATACCTTGTTGACAATACCGGTATCCTGGAGAGATGAAATAAACTTGGAAAAAGGAACTTAGTTAAAATGTATATACGAAATAACTCAGTTATCATCACAGAATGTAATCAGTATACAACTGAAATCACAAGTACAATTGGCAAATGCGGCCAGATATATATTCCAATTGAGGTATGTAATTATTTTAGATTTAAAAAAATAAAATCTTTTAATATATTTATTGATAAAGTTAAAAAGAATATTATTTTAATGCCTTATGCTTGAATCAATTTCACTTAATTTATTAATAATAAAAAATAGGGTAACCTATTTCTGCATAAAGTAACATGTTCACTAAAAATAACTATATTATGTTATTTTTAATTACATATATATAAACGATGAAAAAAGAAGTAAATTATAGAGTGACAAACTTAATGAAGGTAAGACAAGTGAAATTAAAAATAGCAGTTGTTTTTGCATGTACTATAATTTTCCTTGCTGGGTGTGGTGGCGAAGGAGATAGTGAGGAAGCAAAAAATATAGATACAAAAGAAGTGAAGGAATTAGTGCAAGACTATACTACAAGAAACCTACAAGCGGAGTCAGCGTCAATAACGTCAACAGAACTGGTTGTGCAAGACAAAGATAAACAAGAAAGAGTATATGATCTTCCTGAAGATGAATTTTTTGTGTCCATAGCACCTTTTATCAACGAAACCCATCCATGTGATATACATAGCTTGACGGGATGTCAAGGTGAGCTTGTTGAGCAGGAATTTGATTTACAGATCAAGGATTCAACAGGAAATATTATACTTGATGAAATGAAGAGAACTGAGGCAAATGGCTTCATCGATTTGTGGTTACCACGAAATGAAACATATAACGTTATTATTACTCAAGACGGCAAAACAACAGAATCGGAAATTTCTACTTTTGAAGAAGACAATACCTGTATTACAACGATGCAGTTGATCTAAGGTTAATATAAAATTGAAGGAAATTAATATTACAAGATACAAACGTATTACTGAGTAACTAAAAGTAGAATGGAAAACGTTGGATCTAGGTCAATATCTTGGACACTGTTAAGTTAACTTTTTGTTCTTTGAATCAAATAACACTTTCACAAAGGGTTTCCATTTCCTGTGGCGTATTAAAACCTATGCTGCCATGAATTCTTTTTCGGTTGTACCAACCTTCTATATATTGAAACAATGCTAATTTGGCGGATTTATAATCAAAATATTGCACATGATTTACTTCTTCTTTCTTTAAAGTAGCGTGAAAGGATTCAATGCACGCATTATCATAAGGACTGCCTTTATAGCTAAAAGATTGTATCATATTAAACGCGTTGGTAACTGATGTAAATGCATCACTTGTGTATTGTGCACCAAGATCCGAATGAAAAACCAAGCCTTCGGCTGGCTTCTGAATGTGATAAGCATTTTCTAATGCTTTTATAATCAGTTCTGTTGTCATTGTGCGATCAAATGAATAACCAATAAACTTTTTTGTGTGTAAGTCCATGACGGATGCTAGATAGCACCAACCGTCCTTAAGCGTGTGAATATAAGTTATATCGCCAACCCATTTTTCATTTATACTTTTCGTAGAAAAGTCTCTTTGTAAGAGATTTTCACGCTCAACAACTTTTTCATTACTGGGAGTTGGACGAAATTTTTTCACAATAATAGATTTGATATTGGCTTTGTTCACTAAACGTTGCACGCGTTTCATACTTACCTGGTAACCTTCCTTTTCCAGTATGATATGGATTTTGTGAGCACCATAACGTTGTTTACTATCAAGATGAATTTCTAACATTCTTTTGGTTATTTTCGCATTTTCTTGGTCGCGCTCAGACACTGTTTGATCTAGAGTTTTATAGTACGTGCTTCGTGGAATATCAAGCACACTACACATGGTTTGAATAGAATGGGTTTCTTTTTGTTGACTAATAAAATCAGTTATTTCAGCATCGTTTATTTTTTCGCGAATATGGCCATAGCCTTTTTTAAGATTTCGTTTTCCCCCTGTAACTTATGCATTTGTTTTTGTAGCTTTCTGTAATCATCAAGAGTCATGGACGAACCATCCTCCAACTCTACTGGAGTGAACTTCTTAATCCATTCATAAATTGTAACTTCAGATACGCCATATTCACTGCTTAATTCTTTAACTGGTTGTCCGGAATGATACAGATCAACAACCATTTTACGAAAATCATCACTGTAACGATCGCCATTTTTGTGATTTGTCATTGGACACAACCTCCTAGTTTTTATTCTAGTGACTTAACTAAGACGTGTCTATGAAACTATACTAGCATCAACGTCATAAGTGAGGTTTTTATGAAAATTATTTAATCTATTTTATTACGTATCTAATTAAATGAATGAGCATAAAAAGTATATATAACTAACTTTAAAAAAATAACAATAATAAACAACAATATAAGCTCACGCGCAATTATCTTTATGAAGTAACACTCAAAGCCATTGATTCCACAGCATTTCATAATTTAGAGAAGCAAAAAAAAACGGCTCACAACACGTCGGGCATGATGTAAAGTCAACAGAATGTTGATCACTTGAACGTAGCAACAGGACGTTGCGGTTTTAGTTCAAGTACCATGTTAATTAAATAATGACTGATATGACGGGGTTGCCAAAGGGCAGACCCCCGTTTTTTGCGTTGAAGTAAAAATAGTTACCTTAGTAAGGAATCAGACATAATGAGTCGCAATGAAATTTAATAAAAAAGGGCGCGATTACTTGAACAATGAAGTAAAATTTAATGTTTTAAATTACAATACTTAGTTATCACCCTTAACAATGGTGAAAATAACTTATCTATAAAGCCGCATTGAATAGAAGCAATAATATTATTTAACCGAATATTTTAAATTGACATGGGTCAAGGAATCCCTTTGCTATCTCTTCTATACTATAGTCATAGGTAAGAGATAAAAAATATTTCTAGATAAAAATATAATATTGTCAATTTGACCTATATCAAGTCTTTTTGTCTGACGACTTATACTGGAAGTGACAAAATAAATAAGGGAAAAAATGGAGGGAGAAACATGCAAGCTTACATTTTGAGGAAGAAAAATCAAATTACGCTCATTAATGCATTGTTAATTGTTCTAGGTTTCTTTGGTCGATTTGTGTTAGATAATATGATGATATTTAGTTGGTCACTTATTATTGCGTCAATACTTGGCATTTCGCCAATTGCAATTCAGGCGTACCAAGCGTTAAAAGTGAAAGTTATCAGTATCGATGTATTGGTTACTATCGCTGTTGTAGGTGCCGTAATAATTCAAAACTATGAAGAGTCAGCAATTGTAACGTTCTTATTCTTATTCGGTGCTTATTTAGAACAGCGTACTTTGAATAAAACACGTTCAGCGATTAAAGAATTAACAGACATGGCACCACAAACTGCGATGAAGCAAATGGATAATGGCGAATTTGAAGAAGTGGACGTTTTTGATGTAGATGAAGGAGACATTCTGTTAGTAAGAACTGGTTCAAGTGTCCCGGTAGATGGTACAGTACTAACTGGTGAAGGTCATGTTAACGAAGCCAGTGTTACAGGTGAATCTGTACCAGTAAGCAAGCAAAAAGGTTTAGAAGTATTTGCGGGAACAATATTGGAAAATGGCACGATTCAAGTGCAGGCAGATCTTGTTGGAGAAGATACAACGTTTGGGCGAATTATTGAATTAGTGGAAGATGCGCAAGATTCAAAGTCGGAAGCAGAACGGTTTATTGACAGTTTTTCTAAATATTACACACCAGCTGTTTTAGTGATAGCTATTGTCATTTGGATATTCACACAAAATATAGAAATGGCGATTACAGCATTAGTCTTAGGTTGTCCTGGTGCGTTAGTCATTGGGGTCCCTGTATCGAATGTTTCCGGTATTGGAAATGGTGCACGAAATGATGTTCTTTTAAAGGGTAGTGAAGTAATTAACGACTTCAGTAAAGTGGATACCATCGTTTTTGATAAAACAGGAACGTTAACAGTTGGAAATCCTGAGGTTGCAGAGAAGAAATTTTATGGTGAAAATGAAGATGAGGTGCTTGGTTATTTAGCAAGTGTCGAACGTGAATCAGATCATCCATTAGCAAAGGCGGTTCTAGATGATATTGGTGAAACAACATTTTCTACTGTTGAAGGAACAGAAGTGGTCAAAGGAGAAGGTGTTGTTGCAACAGTCAGCGGGCGTCAGTTAGCGATTGGTAATGTAGCTTTGATGGAAAGAAAAAACGTTATTTTAAATGAAGGGGCTCTAAAAGATATTAATCAATTTGAAAGGAATGGTAATTCTCTTGTCCTCACTGCCGTGGATGGCGTATTAAAGTCCATTATGGGTATTCGAGATCAAATCCGTCCTGGTGTGAAAGAAGAATTGCAAAACTTAAAAGAGCTTGGTGCAAAAAATCTGATTGTCCTGTCAGGGGATAACCAAGGAACAGTCGATTTAGTCGCAAGTGAAATCGGGTTAACAGACGCACATGGACATATGTTACCAGAAGATAAATCAAATTATATTAAAGAATTACAAGCTAAAGGTCAAATTGTCGCTTTTGTTGGGGATGGCATTAATGATAGTCCTTCTTTAGCTCTAGCAGACATTGGTATTGCAATGGGAAGTGGAACAGATGTAGCCATCGAAACATCTGATGTCGTCTTAATGAAATCAGACTTTAATCACTTAGCACATGCACTTGGTCTAACAAAAGCAATTTCACGAAATATGAAACAAAATATTGCTGTTGCAATCGGTGTTGTCGTTATCTTGTTTTCAGGCTTACTCTTTAGTGATTGGATGAATATGTCTATTGGAATGTTAGCACATGAGGGAAGCATCTTAGTTGTTATCTTAAACGGAATCCGATTACTCCGCTATCGTTTGAAGAAACAAACGACTGAATCGAGCAGTAGCTATATAGAGAAAACTCAATCAACACTATAAAAGTTTCAACAATATGATCATAACTTGATGTGCATCAATTCATTAAAAGAAAATGTACGTTATATTATAAATAGAGATAAAGAAACAGGATATCATTTATAATCACAGAGGAGAGATTGATCATGCAAAAGGCAGTTATTAACTTAGAAACGTTAACTTGTCCATCATGTATCCAAAAAATTAAAAAGGCTGTAAAGAATATAAATGGAATCGATAAAGACAGTGTAGAAGTATTATTTAACTCAAGCAAAGTTAAAACAAACTTTGATGCTGATGCAGTTTCTATAGAAGAGATTGAAAAAGCAATTGAAACGATGGGATATCCGGTTATTCGTTCAAGAGTAAGAGCCGCTTAAAGCATCAATAACTTAGTAAGAAAGCGATATGTGAAAATGAAAACAAATAAAAGTTCCGTAGGTAGAAGATTACCTACGGGATTTTTTTATACCAACTAATAATGAATTATTAGGAATTTATTTAACACCTGGTAAAAGCATATTTCCGAGGTAGTGATGGGCTTTGGAGCTCATGCGATTACTGCAGAGGATTATCTCGTGATTAGTGATGAATATATTTGGTTTTCTAGCTGCAGGCTACAACTTCTTGCTGTTCGTTCTATTTATTACCGGTTTCGTGCCTTTGGCACTTGGATGGACGCCAAAATTAGGTAAACTTTTTATGTTTATTTTGGTTATTTCTTTCTACTTAACTATTTCGGCTGTATTCTGGATTTACCATCATGATTTTCAAAAAATTGCCATTCATAACTTGCTTCCGCAAATGCCGATGGAAGATTGTGATGTTCCAATTTCACTTTAATAAAAGTATTTAGGAGTACACGATGGTAATCATTTTCCTTGGTCATAAACAATGGGATTCGTATGATCCTAACATTGATTTAACAATAAAATAATAAACTTTCTAAATTATTAGCGCTAGTACAAATTCGTGGACATATCTAGGTTAAGTAATTATAGTCAAAACTGAAAGGTTTTTCAGGGACATGATAGCGGAATGAAATGTGTATGAAATTAGATTCAAAAAAGTAACAGGAATAAACAATAATACAAAAATACACGCAATTATCTTTGTTTAGTGAAGCCTAAAACTATTGATTTAAAGCAAATTCACAATCCATCACAACACAAAAAGGCGGCTCACAACACGCCGGGCATGATGTGATGCCAAAAGTAACTTAATAAAAGCTTGATATGACGGGGTTCTCCTATGAGGGAATCCTGTCTTTTCGTATAAAGGAACAAAAAGGTAACATGAGTAAAACAATCATACGTAATTGTGTGCGATACTTTTTAAGTATCTATTTTTATTAAACGTATTTTTAATAGCGGCTTTAAACAGGGCGTAATCATGAGATGGAGTGATGTAAGGTATTATAAGTTTACTTTTAATACTGTTCAAGCGAGTAAATCTGACTAGCCAACGAAAGGTTACATTATTCATACGATATGAATTACAGAATCGTTTCATGTAATAGTAATACGTGATTTGATATAGTTATTTTTGTTGTAAATGACTAGAAAGTGTTCAAAATTAATGAGCAAAAGTTGTTCGTGTCGATTTAAATTACTCTGTCTTGTAGCGGTTTGCAATTATTGGTATTATTAAAATAGAAAAAATGTGCACTTTGAAAGCGATTTATAATTACTAATGGCAGGTGATATAGTTGAAAAGTATTGAACCTAGCGAGTACCCTGTACATAGAAATTGGAATGCAAAAGTATTTTCACTCCCCAAAATACCAAGAGGTAACTTAGGTCAACCTGTGATCTTAAGAAGGATTTTAAAAGCAATAATAGCAAGGGTACCTTATAATACTAAAATGGAATTTAACGGAAGTGTCAGTCATGCTACACTCGAACAATTATGTGTGTGGTTAAGACCTATAGGGATAGTTTACTTAGAAGATGGGACGTGGAAAGTTTCTGAGGAAGGAAAAAAATACTTAGAATCAAATGATGATTTATATCTAACAGCTATCTATTGTGCGAACGTAAGGTTCACTGGCGAATTGTTAGCAAATTTAAATTCTCCAAAAAGGATATTGGAACTAATAAATATAGCTAATAAAGAATATCATCTAAATTGGGAAACTAAATCTGAAATCGGAAATAGACTTACATGGTTTAGACAACTAGAATTAGTAAAATATCATGATGTAAAATATACTTATAGTTTAACCGATAAGGGTAGCGAATTTGTTGAAAATATTAACTATGTACATCCGAATGATATAGATACATATCTCGATCCAACAACTGAAGAAAAAGATATTCCCGTTTCGGAGTGGGTTGCAGAATTGGTGGATATGAATCAAGAGAAGCTTTTAAAAAGGAAACAATCAATTGGATATATACCAGGTAATATTTCAGAAATATGTGATACTCTAAATGGCTTTATTCAGTTGATGTATTCTACTATTGATAAACAATCATTTTATGGTTATGCAAAAGAAACTTACAATATATCAAGTAATTCCTCTAACGCGTTTGTTACAGCCTTAACGAATATAGGATTCCTAGAGCGAAAAACAAGGAATACATATGGGGCTACAGAGTTAGCAAAGAACTGGTTGAAAAGTAATTCACCCATAGACCTAGTATACTGTTTGCATGCAAAGATGCTATTTGTTTTTGAAATACTTAAAGAATTGGAAAAAGATAATTTAAGTGTAAAGGAATTGACTGCAATCGCAAAAGTTTCTTATGGATTTGAAACAGAAAGACCAGATGAGATTAGAAAGAGATTAAATATTATGCAGTCGGCATTACTTATTCAAGAAAAGGGACAGAGTAAATATAGTTTAACTCAAAGAGGTGAAAATGTTTTAGAAGAAGTTTTAATACAAGAAAAGGTAGAAGAGGAAAAAGCTAATAAGATTCAAGTAGACAATGCTAATAGTGGCCAATCAGATGTTGATAAATATTTTACTGAGCTTAGACTAGCTTCAAGGGATTCTTCAAATCCCATTCGATTCGAAAAAGCTATAGCCTCTATTTTCAATAACTTAGGTTTTTATACTTCCCAATTGGGAGGAGCGGGTCAAACTGATGTGTTAATACACTCACCTAGTATCCCAAAACATTCATATACAGTTGCGTTAGATGCAAAATCATCCCGTAACGGTTTAGTTTCAGAGGGGCATATAAACTTTGATACTTTAAAGGAACATAAAAAGCTGCATTCGGCAGATTACATAGCAGTTGTAGGATACTCCTTTTCAGGCGAGCGTTTAATTAAACGGGCAAGCTCCCATAAGGTAGGATTAATAGATATTGATGTTTTAGAAGAAATAATTAGGTCCCATCAAAATGTTCCATTACAAGCGGATGCATATAAAGAGGTTTTTTGCCAATCAGGAATTGTAGATACCAATTGTCTTGATAAGTATCGGCGAAGTATTGTAAGGTCAGGAAAGTTACTCCAATCTATTATGGAATGTCTCGTTCTTGAGAGTAATGATCCAGTAACTGAAGGATTATTACAAGAAAAAGATGTATATAGAACATTAAGGCATGAAGCGGAATTTGGTAATCTACCTTCTATAGATGAAATATCTGAAATGTTACAGTTCTTATCATCTCCATTAATAGGTTGTGTAGGACGTACTAATGAAGGATATTATGCTCTTGGCACATTGCTGGATGCTAAGAACAAATTCAATTTCTATGCGCAATGCTGTAAAGTCCAGGATTAGTTATGTTGATGCTAATATAGCTTTAGAAACATATTTTATCGCAGTAATGGCCAATTGGTTCAACTAACAATCAGTAGTAGATAAAGAAAACTCCCACTGGTTGAAGTTTCACTTTATTTTGGTTATTATCGGCATCTTAGGAACGGCCAGGTAATTAACGAGGACTATTAGGATATATAATTGCAAAATATTAGGTGGAATATCCTATACAATATTTATAATGGAACTAATTTGTATTTTCAAAGTCCAGATATTAACTTTTACAGTGTAAAGAGCATAGGCGTTTAGTTATTTGACATGGCCTCATTATCAGCATGATTATTGAGCCAATTCCTTCCCTTACTGTTTTAAACTTTTGGTATTATTCTTGAATTCAGATACTTTCAATTTAAGTTAGAAATTCAAACAAGATGAATGCAGAGTTTTTGTATTGGTATAATTAAATATGAGTCAGATTCATGGAGGGATTAACATGGAAAGCATAAATGAATTTGTACTATATACCGGAGAAGATGGAGATATTAATTTGAAAGTTTTTTTAGACGAAGAAACACTCTGGTTATCGCAAAAAATGATGGGTGATTTATTTCATGTAGAATCGCATACAATTAATTATCATATCAAAGAAATATATAAGAGTAGAGAATTAGAAGAGGAATCAACTACTCGAAAATTTCGAGCAGTTCAAAAAGAGGGAAATAGGGACGTAACCAGGGACATTTTATTTTACAACTTAGATATAATAATTGCTGTTGGCTATCGAGTAAATTCAAAAAGAGCAACCCAGTTCAGGGTATGGGCAACAAAACTTTTGAAAGAATATATTATTAAGGGATTTGTATTAGATGATGAAAGGTTAAAACAAGGAGAAAAGGTCTTTGGTAATGACTATTTTAGGGAACTCCTTGAAAGAGTACGTTCCATTCGTGCAAGTGAAAGAAGAATATATCAACAAATTACAGATATCTTTGCAGAGTGTAGTACTGATTACGATCCTAAATCTAGTGTTACAAAAGACTTTTATGCTACTGTACAAAACAAATTTCATTACGCAATTACTGGTAAGACTGCCGCTGAGATCATCCACGCTAAAGCCAGTAAAAAAGAACCTTACATGGGATTACAAACTTGGAAAAACAGCCCTGAAGGAAGAATATTATCATCAGATGTAAAAGTAGCAAAAAATTATCTGAAGAAAGATGAAATAAAAAAATTAGAACGAACTATATCTGGTTTTTTTGACTACATTGAAAATATTATAGAAAACAGGGAAACATTTACGATGGAAGAGTTTACAAAGAGTGTGGTTAAATTTTTAGAGTTTAATGAATATAAAGTACTAGAAGATAAAGGGAAAATATCAAAATTCCAAGCTGAGGAAAAGGCATTAGATGAATATCGTGAATTCAATAAAATACAACCAATTAAATCGGATTTTGATATTCATATTGGAGAAATAATAGATACTTCTAAAAAGAAAAATGATAGGAAATAAAAGTTTTATGTCGTATTCCCCAACTACTCGAAAATTTCGAGTGATATAAAATTCACTTTATTATAGATGATGCTAATATAATTTCAAGACACATCATAGTTAAATTACTTAAAATAAAGCCAATGGTGATTTCGTGAAATAATTGTTGTAATAATTAGCTAACATCAATATTTGAAATATAACTCAAATAAAGTAACAAAAAAGTAACAGAAATAAACAACAATACAAAATCAGACGCAATTTACTATTGTTAAGTGATACCTAAAACCATTGATTCAACAACGTTTCACAATTTAGCATGACACAAAAAAACGGCTCACAACACGCCGGGCATGATGTAGAACGTTAGACCTAAAATTGAAGCTTGATATGACGGGGT